>Ga0123519_10001349_pt1 | contig 42034 bp, 37 predicted proteins | sample YelNatPaOPRAMG02_FD_87396 | JGI IMG/M metagenome (GOLD analysis project Ga0123519, IMG submission 87396) | Hot spring microbial communities from Yellowstone National Park - Yellowstone National Park OP-RAMG-02 (version 2) | ecosystem: Environmental > Aquatic > Thermal springs > Hot (42-90C) ...
CAACAACCACTCTAACATCGCCTTTATCGGGTCATCCTCCAGTAAAAATCTTGTTAGCCATTTTTCCAAAAATGCCTTATAATCTCTCTGAGCCATCGTAAATGAAAACCTCCTTTCTTAAAGCTTTTAGTCTTAAAAGGAGAGTTTACGATGGCTCACTCCTCTAGATCAAATTGCAACCAATTTTGTACACCAGCTGGCCAATTGATCTAGGATTAAAATATATTTTGCCCAAAGAAGAGTCTTTCAAGTAAATTCTCTCTTTCAATTTCATCAGGGGTGGATTCTTTTACAATCTCGCCATCTTTCATCAGATATACTCTGTCGGAGATTTTCATTCCTTCCTTAACATTTTGTTCTACCATTAAAATCGTTGCTTTAAGATTTTCTTTCATAATTTTTATTTTTTCCAATAGCTCACTAACAAAAATCGGAGATAATCCAGCTGATGGCTCATCAAAGAGAACAAGTTTTGGTTCTTTTATAAAGACCATGCTTAGGGCAAGACGATGCCTTTCGCCGCCTGAAAGGAGACCAGCTCTCTTGTCTTTTATTTTATCGAGATCAGGAAATAGTTGAAAAATTTCATTTATTTTCTCTGAAAATCTCTTTTTATCCAGAGATAGGCCAGCTACTTCTAAGTTTTCTTTTACGGTAAGGTCAGGAAAAACCTCTGCACCTTGCATAAAATAGCTAATCCCTATCTTCGCTCTTTTTGCTGGAGAAAATTCATTTATTTCTTTATCGCCAAATGTTAGTTTTCCTTTCCAGGGCCTTAATACTCCGGCGATAACCTTTAAAAGGGTAGATTTTCCCGCACCATTTGGACCAATAAGGAGAACAATTTCATCCTTTTTCAATTCAATTTTAATATTTTTTAATACTATTCTTTCATAATATCCTGCTTCTATGTTTTCTAAGGACAAAATCACATTGTTTATATTTTCAGCCATTCCTATCTCACTATATTCCTAAATAGGCTCTTCTTACATCAGGATCACCAAGAACATCCTGGGGAAGACCGAAGGAGGCCACTTTTCCCTCATCTAAAAAATAAACCCAGTTTGCTATATCTAAGACAACATTCATATTATGCTCGATAAAGATAACTGTTCTTCCTGTCAGGGCAATCTTTCTAATTAAATCAAGTAATGGTTTTATCATCAAAGGGCTTACTCCAGCTGTCGGCTCATCTAAAAGAAGTATTTTAAAATCCCCTATAAGTAGCCTGGCAAGAGCAAGAAGCTTTTGTTGTCCAAAGGAAAGAGAACCTGCAGGTGAATTTTCTTTTCCCTCGAGTCCAACAAATTTTATCCATTCTCTGGCTTTTTTGAGAATATCAGATTCCTTGGTTTTTATATTTTTTGAATTAAAGAAAGCATTTACGAGCAATTCACCCGGAGGATTGATTACTCCAAGAAGGACATTGTCCAAAACCGAAAGATTCCTGAAAACCCTTACATCTTGAAATAATCTACCGATGCCACAACGAGCAATCTCCCAGGGCCGCAAACCGTCAATTCTTTTATCTTCAAGCCAGATCTCCCCTTGATCAGGAATTAGAAAACCGCTAATCAGGTTGAATATAGTAGTTTTCCCAGCTCCATTTGGACCAATGAGCCCAGTAATTCTTCCTTTAATAAAATCTAAATTTACGGAATCAACGGCCTTCAAGCCTCCAAATGACTTTGTCAGGTTTACAACCTTTGAGGCGATTCTTCTCTCCATTTTTCTATAAAGTCCTATTCAAATTTGTATTCTCCTGCTATCCCTTGAGGTTTATACCTCATAAGTATTATGAGAAGAATTCCATAAATCATCTGCCTTACATTTGGAGCAATTGTATCGGGGAGTCCTAAGAATCTTAATGCTTCAGGAAGGAGAATCATAAAAAGAGCACCAACCAGAGGACCTTTCATATTTCCAGAACCGCCAACCAAGACAACAGCAATCAAGAAAATAGATTCATCCAAAGTAAAACTTGTTGGGTCAATATAAGTGACATAGGTAGCATAAAGAGAACCTGAGATTGCAGCAACACCGCCTGCGACCGTAAATGCCCATATCTTGAGAAGGGGAAGATTTTTACCCATAGCAGAAGCGGCAATTTCATCTTCTCTTATTGCTTTAAGAGCACGCCCAAAAGGAGAAAAATAGAACTTTTTTACAAAAAACAAAACAAGAAGGAAAATAACGGAATTTAAAAGCAGAAAGAGGGGGATCGAGTCAAACTCAAATCCAAATAGAGAAGCTCTTGGAATTCCTGGAATCCCGTAAGGACCCCTTGTGAGCCCAATCCAGTTGTAAAGAATGGAATAAACTATAAGTTGGAAACCCAAAGTGGCAAGGATGAAATAGTCTCCTCTTAATCGAAGGGAGGGATAAGCGATTAAAAAAGCAAAAAGAGAAGAAACGAAAATACCCCCTATCAGTGCAGGGAAGAAATTGAAGCCTGCCTTTATCATTAAAAGAGTAGATGCGTAAGCTCCTATTCCATAAAAAGCAGCATGACAGATCGAAAACAAACCTGCATAGCCTATAAGAAGGTTTAGAGAAAGAGCAAGAATTCCGTAAATACAGAGCATAATAAGAATATGCAATAAGTAGTTCATATTTCTTCTATCCTCTTTCTTCTTCCCAATACTCCTTGTGGCCTAAATAAAAGAAATACTATCAAAAGTGCAAAAGTGACTGCCTCCTGCCATCTTGCAGATATTTGCCATACTACTAAACTTTGAATAACACCTATTAGAAATCCTCCTATTACTGCTGATTCAAAAATTCCTATCCCACCAACAATCATGGAAACTGCAGAGACAAGAAGTGCAGGCATTCCAACATTAGGGTCCATTCCTACATCAATGGCAACAAGACAGGAGGCAATACCAGCAAAAAGAGAGCCAACAGCAAAAATCCAACTTCTTACATGGGAAACTTCAACCCCAAAGGTAGAAAGTAAAGTTGGATTATTGGCATAAGCTCTTATTAATTTACCAAAATTTGTGAGTCTAAGGAGAAGGAAATAAATAGAAAAAATTATGATAAATGCTACAAACTCAGCAACCTGAATTCTTGTTAAGATAACTCCGCCAAATTGAAAAGTTTTCTGGACGCCTGGAAAGAGAATCTTTGTTTCATTTCCATAAAGGAGAGCGATAAGATTTACAATAAAAACATTGATACCAATGGAGCTTACAATAGCAATTCCTGAGGATGCCTTCTTTATGAAAAGAGGTCTATAAACAAGGATCTCCATAAAAATTCCCAGCAAAACACCTGAGAAAAGCCCAAGCAAAAAGGAGGGAAGTAAAGGAAAATTTAAATTTCGGTAGAAGGTATAAAAAATGTAGGAAGAAAAGGCATAAACAGCTCCATGGGCAATATGAAATATCCCTGTTGTGTTATAAATGAGGGAAAAACCAAGAGCAACAATAGAATAAATGGCGCCATTCACTAAACCATTGGCTATGAATTGAGCCAACATTATTTAATCTTTACTTTTGCCTTCTAATAACATCTTTAAAGTTCCTTTCAATTCTACTAGATTTATCGGCTTCTTTAGAAAATATTTAGCACCGAGATTCAGAGCATCAACTGCAAGGTCAAATTCCTGATATGCGCTCATCACAACTGCCGGAATATCAGGATAGTTCATTTTAAGCCATTCAAGAAAAACCAAACCATCCCTATTTGTCATATCTTCTTCCGACAATCTTATGTCAATCAAAGCAATATCAATACCTTCTTTCGCCTTTTCTTTTGCCTCTTCAAGACTTTTTGCTGTCAAAACTTCGTAATCTTTCTTAAGCACATTCTCAAGGGATCGCAAATAGTCCTCAATATCATCAACTATAAGAATTTTTGCCTTAGATTCCTTCATTTTTTTCCTCCAGAATTTTTTCTCTGGGATGGTGGGAGGGTCCATATCTTAAAAGGTCCCATGAATCTTCAAGATATTTATAATCTTCTTCAGAAGGAGGAGGATTCTTTATTACATTTTTTATTTTTTCATATATCGACTCCCCTGAGGGAAGACAAATCCAGAAAGAACCGCTTTTTGGAAAATTTTCAGGTACTTCAGATATAAATAAAACAAGGACTTTTGCCTTTCCTGCAAATTTCTTTACTGTTCTAAATCCCTCTGGATTCTCAATGTTATCTGGGTTAAATGCCTCAGCAATCCACAATTCGGTAGATAGCATCTCTGGTTGTAAGCTTGAGGGTTCTCCTAATTTCGCTGTAAATATTTCCTTTATCTCTTCATAAAATAAAAAACGAAGGTATCTCTTTAAAGAAAATTTTAGTTCGTTATCTCCAGTAAGGATTGTAGCTCTCATTTTTTCCCTTCCTGCCATCTCCTTTCACCATAAACTTCTCCCCTTTCATTTACAAGCTTTATTGTGACTGACTTAATTAAATCCTTGAGATAATCCTCTGCTCCTTTTAATTCACTTAAGATATAACAATTTTCACCGATTAATCTCTCATATACAGATTGAATCGGTTTTCCCCTTTCAATCACTTTGCTTTTTTCAAGTTTTTCTTTTTCTTTATCTGTAATAAGGACAATTTCAAAACTTCTATTTCCTTTGTATATGAAATTTATATCTTTAACACTTGAATGAAGATCAAAATGGGTTTTTTGAAAAGATATATAAGATGCATAATCAACAAGCGACTCATAATTTTCAAGCTCCTGAGGGTCTTTTAAAAGGTCTTTAGGCAATCCAAGTTCTATAAATTCACCAGATTTTATTTTTTCTTTTATATCCTGAAAGAAAATTTTAACAAAGAGCGCCTGTTCAGCGGGTGGATAGTCTCTGGTAAGTCGTTTTATTTCCTTTTCGAGTTTTCTAAATTGGTATTCTTTATCATTTTCTATTAAAGTCGTCTTCAATGCTTTTTCAGTTATATCTCCAACCCTTATTCTTCTAATGTTTATAGCATCAATAAATCTAAAAAGAATAGTAAGTCGCAGAAATTTTTTTATAAATTCATCTTTATCTTTCACCCTCTTTTTCAATATTTTTTCAAGTGTAAGAATATTCTCCTCGTTCTTTTCCCCTCCTTTATAATATTCCAATGGGATACTTTTTTTATCCCTTAATAGCTTTTTATATTCTTTCCAATCAACAGGGGCGTTACTTTTATGATAAATGCTAAAGAGAGCAATCATTTCTGTAATAGATAAATCATTTCTATCATCCCTGTTAAACATCATTTCTAAAATGGAAACTTTAGAAAAATCTATAGAATTATGGTTGTAATAATCATCTTTTTCTTTTATCCTAAAAAGTTCTGGATACCTCAAAATTAGTTCTCCTGCAATATATCCATGATTATCTCTTATAAGATGTGGCTCTCCATGAACATCAGTCCCTTTATGTCCAATATCGTGAAGCCATACAGCCATACAAAAAGAATAAAGTAACTTCTCGTCATCTAAATCTATTAGTTTTTCCTTTAATAGCGGAACTAAAATCTTATTCATATTTTTCCAGTCATCAAGGGTATGTTTAAATGAATGGTCTATCATATGGTAGCATTTATCACCAAACCAGAGTAAATCCTTTTTAAAACTCCAGTATCTTATATTTCCGAGAAGGTTTTTTTTGTATTTCTCATCTTTTAAAAACTCAAGAATCTCTCCAATTTCTTTTAAGTAAGTGTAATATACATAAAGAAGGGAAAAAATTTGATTTTTCAAAATATAATAATCTGCACCTTCTTTTATTGCTCCCTTCATAATACTGAAATCATCACTAACACTTAAAGCAAATGAAGGAATATTTGGATATTTTGCTGTTAGAAGTTTTATAAGTTCAATACCATTTGGTTCATCTTCTCCAAGATATATATCAACAAGAATAAAATCAAAATCCTTAATATTTTTATTTTCTTCTGTTCCACGCTCCAATGAACCTTTAATTACCTTTATCTCAAAATCCTCTTCCTCTTCCACTTTGTTGAGTTTTTGATATAAAGAACTAAACCCTTTTGTGTAATAATAAATTTCTATAAATCCATTTATACTAAATCCATTCATACATTCAATTATTTGATTTAGTTGAACATTATCTAATAAAATTTCTTTAAACCTCGTATCAATTTCAACCATTTTTCTTTCTGGATTATTATCTATTAAAAGAACTTTTTTGCGCTGGGATCCTTCCTTTAAAAATAAAATACAACCTGCCAATAGATTTGCCATTTGATGTAAAAACCTTGCCACATCCCCTGCAGCATGTCCAATTGCTCCTTTCTCTATCAGGTCTTCTGCTGAAAAAAATTTTCCTGCTTCCTTTAGGAAAGTGTTTAGGGCTTTAAATTTATTTACCTCTTTATTTTTTTCAGAATTCTCTTCTAAAAAAATCCAAATTTTATCCATTAAGTCATTAATCCCTCTTAAATCTTTAGGTTCTACCTTATATTTTTTTGGTATCCACATCAATTCCGGCTTAAAAGGACAACTCACATATCCTATATATTCTCTAAATAATTCGTGAAAGAGCTTCCACTTACTTATTTTTTTTAAATAATCTTCTATATCTTCATACTCATCTTTTAATCTAAAATCTGGCTCTGCCCCAACTATTAAAGTAGGGATAACAATTAATTCTTTGTTATCCAAGAAATCTGGATCTTCTTCGGGGAATTTTATCCTTTTTACGATTCCTCCACCTCTCCAACCACGAACATATTTGAAATACCTTGTTATAGAATTTTGTATTTCTTCCCTTTCGTTCATACCCTACTCCTTTTCATATCTTTTAAACCATTCACCAAAATTTTCTATTTCCTTATTTTTGGATGAATAAATAACAATCCCTTCATTTAAAGCAACCTTTCCTATACCCCAGTTTTCCTTTATTGACCTTTTAAATTCATCTATTGTATAAGGGAAAACATCAACAGAAATACCAATTCCACCAGGCAAAAATTCTGGTATGCGATTATCAAATCTTTTATTTGATTCCTTCAATAGAATTAAAATATCAGCATCACTTGCTGGTGTTGCTTCATTTCTTGAAAGCGAGCCAAAAAGAACGACTGCAAGAACATTTTCATAATTAGAGAATTTTTTAGCCCAATTTTTAAGTTTCTCTATGACTTCTTTTTTATCTAACTTAAAAATTCTTACTGACAAAATCCATTACCTCCATCAAACCAATCATTTGCCCTATTCATCTTTTAATCCTTTTCTTATTTTATCAAGGCAATTATCCAAAGCACAGAACCAGTCATGAAAAGATTTAATCATTTCTGGATTTGCTCCTTTTACTTTGCATCCCTTATTATCATTTAATTTTGAAAAGTAATTTAGTATCTCTTCCACATCGCCTTTTTCAATCATATTAATCATATTCTTTTCTATTTTCTTGTCCAGAAGACACATGAAACTGGAAATGGGAGAATTTATCATTGAAAATTTATTTTCAAAAGGTTTTCGGGAATTATATTCAATCCCACAAAGATCTAAAAATACTTCCCATAAATCCTTAACCTTATCCTGTTTCCCTGATTCTTTTATCAAATCAATGATTGCTTTATCGTTTGCCAATAATTGTGTTGAATCTCTTGGTTTTACTATTTTATATTCATTAATTTTTCGCCCTTCAAAGTCTTCTTTTATTACCATATACCACAAATCTGCCAGTTTCTGCCTGTAATAATGATTGTTTTTTTTCTCTCTCAAAGCCTCCTTTAGATATTCTATTTTTTTCGCATCTTCAGCCTCACTAATCCCCTGCAAATCAATATCCAACGGCAGAAACAAATGCGCAATTCGGTGTTTGAGGAGGGAGAAATTAGAAACTGTCGGTTTTTTTTTAATTAGGCCTGCTAATTTATCAAAATATTCAATTGCTTTTTTTGTTTCATTCTTATATAGAGCCCATATCAAATCAGAGAAAACCTTCCAAAGGGAAGTTTCGTCGCAAACATGGCTGTAAAAGCACCAATGAATTTGAACATTAACATTTTGGAAATGTGCTTCAAGTTGAGAAATTATATCCTGGCTTCGCTCTTTCATAGAAGTTGTATGAAATGCAAGAAATATTGTTTGAATATCTTTTGGAATAATACTCTCTTTTCCATCTTCTAATATTTTTATTTCCGGATAAATTACTAATATTTTTTTATCGTCTATATTTATAATGTCTGCTTGACATCTTCTTTGAGTAGAAAGTTTAGCCAAAATATTTTTTAATCCTTTGTTATTCACATTGAAACTATCAGGATCACATAAATCATACTTCTTTTCACTAAAAAATATTACCATCTTTTTCATTTTCTTTTCACTCCTCTTGCAGTAAGTAATTCTTGAGTTAATTGATACTTTGATTTTAAATCTTTGCTCGTTGTCCAGTGTTCCAAGGGGGTAAATCCTATAAATGGAATTTCAAGTTCCGGCACATTTGATGGGATACCTCTTCCCGAGTGAATGACCACTCTTTTTACTTTTTCATTCTGTTTTAAGATATTATTTAACCAATTTTTTACATCTTCGGAGATTTTATGCCCCATTTTATCAAGGATGCCAGCGTGAATAGAAACAATATGCGGATTCTTTTCTTGTAGAAATTTTTTTATTTTTTCCTCCTCTGGATGTTCTAAATCAATACAAGGAGGAGGAATATATATTCGCATTCTTTCTAAGCATTCCAAAGCTGAAATCTCAGGTCCTTCACTATATTTCCAGTTTTTATCCTTTAAGTTTTGTTGTATCCTCTCATCAAGGATTGCTACTTTCAAAAATGCACTGCTAATCAGACTCCAAAGTAAATAATCCTTTCGATATGAAGTAGTAGGTAAAATTTGTAATGTGAATGCGGTAGACGTTCCGCCTCCATAAGGTTCCCAGAATATTTTTTCTTTATACTCATTCCAAAGGGAATTTATCATCTCTTTTTTACATCCATGCCTATCAAAAATTACCATAAAACAGTTATTTTGTAAATTCTCTATTACATCATTTTCTTTGGGATCACACAAAATCTTAATATCCTGAACCCTTCCCTCCATATTACAAAATTTTTTATCATCTGGATTTTTACTAAATATTATAAATGCAAAATTTTGCTTTGGCAAAATATCTAGAGATTGCAGGAATTCTTTTTCTAAATTAATCATAAAACAGAATAGGTTTTCTTCTGACTCTAAATTTTCAAAAGACGCTTCTTTATCATAAATCTTTAGTGGATACCGCCCATTCCAAATTTCAAGTTTTTTTCGTGTGATTAAGTATTCTGTAGGCACAATTTCTGGTAAATTCGAAAATACCCAAACTCCATTTTTCATAAGTTCTTTTTTTATTGAATTATTTAATTGTTGAGAAGAATGAATAATCAATGTTAAAGGTTTCAGCACCTTAAATTTATAAGAAAGATAAATATTATTTTTGATATCCAGCTGTAGAATTTTAAAATTTTTTTGATGCTGAAGCATTTCTAATGGTCCTCCTCTTAGATAATCCACAGCTATAAGAATTTCCTTTGTTCCCCATGCTTCTGGAATAAGTTGCCCCGAACCTTCATCTATTATTCCTTTCTCTAATCCTTGCGTGATTCTTTTTACTACTTCTCCACAATTTTTACAAGGAACGTTACTATAAATTTCCATCTCCCAGAAAATATTCTCATTATTTTCTTTTAATTCAATATTTATCTCGAGTTTTTTATCATCATTCCTTAGTTGTCTGATATCCTCTAATTGATGTTTGGAAAGATTTCTTAAAAAGTTTTCAAATATTATATAAAATGCATGAATTCCTAAAAAGCCGCCGGGCACACCTATTGAAGCGATTTTCACGATCTTAAAAATCATGTCTTCTACTATCCTTATTCTTTGTCCCTGATCAAACCAGTCTTCGTTCCCGCCCAACTCTACATCGTTATTTATTTTAAAAATTATGTTATCTGCCTTAAAATTACTAATTTCGCTCTTAAATAACCCTTCAATTAAAAGTTTATTTGTTATAAAAGGAATCATTACTTCCGTTATAAAATTTACTGATTTAACCATGGCAACTCCCTCCAGTAAGTAGATATCTCAGCAATAAAATCCATCCGTGCTTTTAAATAACTTAATAAATCTTTTTGAAATTGATATTTATCTCTTATATTTCCTTCTATGTCCGCTATAAAATGAGTTAGCACATGGCTTCCGATGTTATGCGACATATTTCTTGCCATAATTGCCGCAACAGCAGATCGGAGGGCGTATTTAAGAGCATTTTTACGTTCTATTTCTACTTTAGCGATTTTAAAAATTTTTTCTGCATAATCTATTATTATATTTTTGTAAAATTCTTCTTTTATATCGGAAGGAAGACCCAGTACTAAAGTATTTTCATTATCTAAGGGTATTTCCCTTGCACAATCAGTGTGGAAAATTTTTCTACCTTTACTTTCTCTAAGATCTTTTCCTTCTTCGGTTCCTACTTTCTCAAAGTATCGTTTCTTTATTTTGTAAGGATTGAACCGTACTGCTAATGGAGTTAGCTTTTCCTTATTTTCTTTCCAATTTATCGTGATCACAGAATTCTTTCCTTTTTTAAATTCTATTTTTTTCTCTGATCTATAAAAGGCACATTCAAAATCTATGCTTGCTAAAGGGGAGTACGTTTGAATAATATTATCATTATTTTGCGATATTGCCCTATAAATTGGTTTTAGATTTGATGGTTCTTTAAAAAAGTCTGGCAGGTTTCCTTCTTGAACTTTAATGTTTAATAAATATCCATTTTTTTCTTTTTGCCAAAAACTGATAAAAAATAAGTTGTCTCTAAAATTAGCATCTTTGCATATTCTCTCTAAAAAATTTATAAAACTTTTTCTTTTTTCATCCAACGAATTATTTAAATTATTAAACTTTTCTTTAGCAACTTTTTCATATGCGCTTAGCTCTTCTTCTTTAACACTTTCTACATTTCCCTCTATAATGCAATTAGCAAATATTTTGAATAGAGAAATAGCAAGGTCAGAAACAATCTTTTTGTTTTGGAAATCACTGTCCCAATATTTCGTTAAAAATATTTCTAAATATTCTAAGGCTGACTTTACTGAATTATCTGGTTTCCATTCATTATCTTTGGTTGCAAAAGTAATGAAAAAGCTTCCTTTATTATCATATCTTGCTATCTCAATTAAGTACTCGTAAAAAGGTGAGATTATGTTATAGAAATTAAGAATAAAACATTCGTTATTTAATTGCACTGAATTCCATGTTATATTATTAGAATGATTAAAGTAATTCTTTAATGGGCAATTTTTACATTTATCCGGTAATTGATCTGGTAGATAAAAATAAAAACACCACTGAATTTCTTTTAGAAGTGCATTTTCAAAATTTTTAATATCTAAACCTATATATTTCTCAGAAGGAATATAATACCTACCGTTTCTTCCCCTGGTGAATATAAAGATTGTTGATACTCTATAAACAGAATATAAAAAATTATGTATTTCTTCGATAGCCCAAGAAATTTCATCTTTCTCCTTTTCTATGACAGGGGACTTTGTTAACTCTTGTATTATCTCTTCCAGTTTATCTTTTTCGTAATGCCATAAAAGCTTTTCTTGGTGCTCTTTTTCTATGTTTACTTTATTAATTATTTTTTCTTTTTCCGCATAATTAAAAGCACCATAATAAGGAAAGAAAAATGAAACTATAACCTTCACTTCTCCTGATTTATCTAATACAGGGATACCAAACCACGAAAAATTTTTCAATAACTGATCCTCTAAAGCTACAGTTCCTCGTGGGTCATCAAAAGTGTTATTTACAAATTCTGATTTTTTAGCCCTTAATACAAATCCGATAGTGCCCGCTCCCCCTCTTATTTCAGTTTTTTTCAACAGGTTCTCTATTTCATCTGTTTGTCTTGGATAAATGTACCAATGTTTTAATGTATCAATTTCTTTTCTGTATTTAAAAAGCCATAAAATTAATTTATTTATATCATCTTTCTTATCATTAGCATGTTTTTTTATTTTGTTTTTTATATCTTCATGGATGGCTTTTAATAATTCATCCATATATTTTCTCCAAGTTCAACAATACATCTGTAAATAGATTAAAAGGAATAGACTTTCCAAACTTTGGTGGGCAGCCACAGTTGAAAGTTCCACTTCTTCCGTAGTTCTCAGACTTCTTCCATATGTCCTCTAATGGTTCTTCCCAGATATTACCCAACACCGTCACATCATCTCCTGGACATCTTAAAACTATGCCTGGTAATGTTATATACATACCACACGCAATTTGATTACATGGATGCCCACCAGCGTAAGAGGCTATGCCTTCCTCTTTTATTTGTTCAAGAGTTTGAATGCCTTTTTCTATATTAAACTTATATATTTCTGTATATAAATTAACCAGTTTTTTAGGCGAAGGTGTTATCTGACGCCAAATTCTTTCATTAGCAGTTCTGCCACTAATCATTGTAGGACAAACTACAACATACATATTTCTAACCCGCCCCCATTTGTAAATTTTTAATATCTCATCATAGTTCTCTTTAGTTACTGGATTCGTAGCCAGGCATAACCGCGTTGGATTCCCTTTATTAAAGCCTGCTTCTACCAAAATTTTTAACGCACGATTTCTTTTTTGTGTGTAACCCCTTACCCCTCCTACCATCTTATCTTGTATTTCCTCACTAATGGCGTTAAAACCTAATAGGATACTGACATTATATTTGTTAAGCTCTTCAACAAGCTGTTCACCCGTTTTAATACCATAGTCACCATAATATTTCTTAACCAATTTATCATCTCCAATTACGTGACCTTTAGTAAAAATGAGAGGAATTATCTCAAGCCTCTTCAATTCTTTCAAAAATTCTAGAAGATTCTTAGAGAGAAGAATTTCGCCGGCGCCTAAGAATTTTACAGATTTTAGGCCCAACTTCTTAGCCCCACGTATTATTTTCACGATATCATCATAAGATAATAATTTACCACTTTTGAATTGCACACGGCCATTTCTTCGAAAGCAGTGAGGACAATTTAGATCACATAGATTATCAAAATCAATATCTAAGGTTAATAATTTTCCGATATTGTTTTTTAATGTTTCCTTGGAAAACGCCCACCCATTAGCATCATTTATGAATTCTCGTGGAAACTTGTCTTTATAAACAATTTGTACTTCAGGTAGTTCTTTCATTTTTACTTTTCCTTTGGCGGAAGCCATTCTAAAGGTTCAAATTTTCCATTTCTGACTACATATATAGCATATGGCTTATCAACCTCTCCATATTTATCAAATTTTGTGATTCCTGTCACACCTTCATATGTTAATGAATAAAGAGCGTTCTTTATACCTTCTGAGGAATATCCACCAGTTTTGATTGCTTCGGCGATAGTCATAAGGGCATCATAGGAATATGCGTCGTATACACCGGGCTCTTCTCCATATTTTTCTTGAAAAGCTTTTCTAAAATTCTCAACTTTTGGACTTTTCGCCTGAGGTAATGCCATTAATGTATAATATGAGCCCTCGGCTGCATCACCTGCGATTTTTATTAATTCTGGTGAATAAGATCCGTCACCACCAACGAATACTGCTTTTATTCCTATTTCTTTGGCTTGTTTTAAAATAATACCGCTTTCTTCATAATTACCAGGGAAGTAAATAACTTCAGAGTTAACACTTTTAATCTTAGCCAAGTTACTTTTGAAATCACGTTGTCCAGGAGCATAATTATCTTCATAAATAATTTTTCCACCCAACTTCGTGAATTCGTTTTTAAATCCTTTTGTTAAGTCAGCTCCATATTCATCATTTTTGTAGAAAATACATACTTTTTCTTTTTTTAGATAATAAAATATAAATTGAGCTGCTGTTTTACCCTGATAACTATTAGGAGGAACATTCCTAAAAATATAGTCTCCTGCTTCTTTTAATTTATCGGTCGTAGAGATTGGCGAGAAAAGAATAATTTTGCTGTTTTCTGCTAAGGGTGCTATAGTCAACGTTACCTTTGATGCAGCTGAACCGATAATCACTGGTACTTTCTCGATTTGAGCAAGTTTATTGAAAGCATTTATTCCTTCTTTGGATTCTAATTTATCATCTTCATAAAACGCCTTTAATTTTCTGCCATTAATTCCTCCTCCTTTATTAATTTCTTCTATGGCTAAATCTATACCTCTTTTCATTGCTGCTCCGTAAGTGGCTCCTTCTCCTGTTAGTGGACCTATCACGCCGATTTTTATTACTTCTTGTTCTTTCTTTTTGCAACTGGTTATTCCAAGAATCAGTGAGAAAGCGATGAAAAATATTGCCAGACTACATAAAAACTTTTTGTTCTTCATCCCGTTAGACCTGTGGCTCATTTTTCCTCCTTTTTTAAAGAATTCAGGCTATTTAACGAAAGATTCTTTAAGCTTCTCTTACCCATACCTAACCTTCATATTAAAAATTATTCAAATTTCATGCCAAAAATCAACTTTTTCATTTTGCCCCATTTTTTCAATGTTTCTAATTTTTTGTCAGCCTAAGATACCATTTAAAAGTGAAAAATTTGCACATTTTATGTGTCAAATTTGTCACTTTTCCCTGATTTTATGATATAATTATAAGCATGATAAAGGTTTTGGTAGTTGATGATGATAAAGAATTTGTAAATTCCCTTTCAATTGCCCTTGGGGAAAATTTCGAGGTTGATAAGGTTTATTCTTTTGAGGATGCTTTGAAAATTTTTGAGCCCTTCATATATGATGTTGCTCTTATTGATGTCAGGCTTAGTGAGTCCCCTCAGGATAGAAGGGGATTGGAAATTTTAAAAGAGATAAAGGCACAGGATCCTTATCTACCTGTTCTTATCATTACTGCTTACGGCGATATTGATGTTGCTGTTGAAAGTTTGAAATTGGGAGCAGAGGATTTTATTCAGAAGAATAAGGTAGGTCTTGATGATTATAGAATAATCTTGAATAACCTTTTTCGGACGGGAAAACTTAAAAGAAAGGTCTCCTCTCTTGAGTCAAGACTTGAAAAAATCGACCCCTGGGAAATTATTGGGAAGGATGAGAAGATAGAGGAGGTAAGAAGGTTAATAAGACTTGTTGCAGAGGATGGGTATATCAATGTTTTGATAAGGGGTGAAACAGGAACCGGGAAAGAACTTGTGGCAAGGGCAATCCATAGACAAGGAATCAGAAAAAACAATCCTTATGTTGTGGTTGCTCTGGCGTCTTTAAATAAAGAGACAATAACAAGTGACCTTTTTGGACATGAGAAAGGCTCCTACACTGGAGCTATAACGAGAAGGATTGGTTTTATTGAAGAAGCAAATGGAGGGGTAATTTTCCTTGACGAGATAGGGGAGCTCCATCCTGAAATCCAGGTTAAGCTTCTTCGGGTTATTGAGACAAAGGAATTTACAAGATTGGGTGGAAATAAGCCAATAAAAGTGGACATTCAGTGGGTTATGGCAACCCATCAAAATCTTGAGATGATGGTTAAAGAGGGAAGATTTAGAGAAGACCTTTATTATCGACTTAAGACTTTTGAAATTTATCTTCCTCCTTTAAGGGAGAGAAAAGAGGATATTCCTCTGATAGCATATCATTTCTTGAAGTTATTTAAAGAAGAGAGCAGAGTAGAAGTAAATGCAATTAACAAGGAAGCCATGGAGCTTCTTATGGATTATGATTGGCCTGGTAACGTCCGGGAGCTCAGACAATGTATTCAACATGCCATTTTAAAAGCAAGGCTTTCCAGCAAAGACGTTATAGAGCCAAAGCATTTGCCCCAGGAAATATATAGGAAAAACGAAAAAGACCAGCCAACGCCTTGTCTTGATATAAAATTTCCCTTGAATATCCATATGAAACTCGCGGAACTTGAACTTAGATGCGTGGAGGAAGCCCTAAAAAGTGTCAGGAAGAAAACTGAGGCATGGAAGCTCCTTGGATACTCCAACCGGTTTGCCTTAAGGCGAAGGATACTAAAAATATTTAAAAAATATCCAGAACTCAAGACCTGTTATTCGAGCCTTTATGAGGCTTTCGCTAAGAATAAATAATGATGACATAATATATACAGTATAATACAATGGCATATATAATTGTTAACGAAAATCACATCATAAATCAAATTGTCCAAAGATATAAACTTGAAATAGAATATGCGAAAAGCATATTAAAAGAAATTGTAGCTACATTAAAACAGCAAGCCCCTGATGATTGGAGATTCACTATTAGCCCATCTGCCAGATTTTTTGTTGTCCACTTACCTTCTCAAGTAAAAATACTCGGTTTTAGCTATAAGGAGGCAGGCGCAGATATAGTTCGAGCAATTCAAAAAAGTATCAAAAATAATACGATCCATAATATAAATCTCGACAGGTTTGTAAATATGTATTTAGAAGCCCTAAACAATTCAAACTTAAAAATTATTCATCATTTGAGAACTGCCTATCCAAAGGAAAAAGGAGAAATTGGTGAAGAAAAAAGAATAATATCGAGCCTAAAAAGGGAATTGAGTCATATTATCCTTTTTCAAGAAAAGAAATTTTCTTCCCGTCCAAATGCTCTTATCATCAAGGGTCAGCTATGGGTCAGACAGCAATACAACTGGATAGATATGAGAAATTATAATAAAGAATATTTTCTCTTTAAGCAATTAACACCTAAAGGAATAGATGAAACAAAAAGAAAGATATTTTTATATACCATTAATGGTGACGTTAAAGAAGAAGCAGACTTGCCAGGATGTCGGCATTCTTTTAATTGCTTTCTCACAATAAGCAAACCTGAAAATTCAGGCAATTTTAGGACAGACAGCTACTGGAGCCTCCCCACCTATATAGATCGTCGCCTATTAGATCTTGAATTTCGGGAAAGAGAAGCAGAAAGGGCTGAAGAGGGTCTTCTAAAAAAAGATGAAATAGTAGAACTTTATATCCTTCGCAATCTAATTGAAAGATTAAGACAAAAGATTTATAAAACTTAAATTATAGTAAAATCATCATACATTAAATAAGTGAATCAGAAATGATACACATACCAGCTTATAGCAAATATGGCTTTTTGAGAAGGGAATTATCTTAGAAATCCACTTATTGACCTTAAAAAACCTAAATTTTATAATAGTTAGCGAAATATAGAGAGGCCGAAATGCCTGAAGAAACTTCTGAAGAAAGAATTAAGAAATCAGCTCAAGTTGGAGAAGCCGGGCGATTGCTTATAAATTTAGCGAGATCGGGAAAGATTGGTCCGATTTTCGAGAGAAAAGAATATGTGGATAGATGCCTAAATTATATTTCTTCTGGGACTAATTTAATGATTGTTGGCGAACAGGGCGTTGGTAAAAACGCAATAGTAGAAAGTATAGCAATCCGGTTATTCAAAGAAGACTCTGTTTTTAGTCCATATGCAAAAGAAATATTAGAAATAAATGCAACCAAGCTATTAGAAGGATGCCTTTATGTCGGCAATCTTGAAAATAAAATCTCCCAGCTGTTAAAGAACTGCGTTGAAGAGGAAACAATATTATTTTTTGACGATATCCATTTTGGGATAGGAATTTGGGCTGATAGCAAAAATCCCTATAACGATATGATTAATATTTTAAATAATTCTCTTCTTCCAGATTCAAAAATTATTGCCGCCACTACCCCCCATGGTTTAAAAATTCTTCAAAAGATTCACCCTCAATTTGTAAATAAATTTCTTATTGTGAATATTCCCCCTACTGATATTGAGGAGACCAAAAAAATACTGCTGGAAATTAAAAAAAATATTGAATGCAAATATAATGTCTCGATCCAAAACGAGGTATTAGATGAACTTGTTAGATTGGCTGATAGTTTTTACCATTGGAGAAGACTTCCCGGGAAAGCCTTTGAAATTTTGCTTAGCCTTATTGCTGTGAGACAAAGAGATAATTTAACGTTAGATGATTTATATAAATTCATTCAGAACGATGTCGGGCTTGCAGAATTCATGCTTCGCGAAGATTATGCGGTAAATGAAAATGATGTAAAAAACTATTTTAAAAAATATATTTTTGATCAAGATGAAGCCGTCGATGAAATTACAAGTATGATTTTAAGATTTAAAACAAGGTTAACTTCCCCTGATAAGCCGGTCGGCTCGTTTCTTTTCGCGGGTCCCTCGGGGGTCGGAAAAACAGAATTAGCAAAGATATTGACCTGTTATCTTTTCGACTCAAAGGAAAAGCTTCTTATTTATCCAATGTCTCAATATAAAGGTGAAAGCGGTTTCCGGCTCCTTTTTGGGAGGACTGGAGTTAGTATCAGCGAATTGACACAAGGAGAGGCTAGGCTTCTAAAAGATGTCAAAACTACCCCTTTTTCTGTTATCTTATTTGACGAGATAGATCAGGCAACTGGAGATATTTTTAATGGCTTATATCAAATTCTTGATGAAGGAAAATATATCGAAAACAACGGAGATATAACCTCTTTTAAAAGCACGATAATTATTATGACTACAAATATCGGCATGGATAAATTTTTTCAGAAAAAGGTCGGCTTTAAAGAGCCGAGTTCATTTTCATCTCAACAACAAGAAGAAACCATAGAAAACATTAAAAAGCAATTAGAATGCTATTTTGGAGCACCATTTTTAAATAGGATAAATAAATTAATTATTTTTAAGCCGCTTAATAAAGAAACTGTTAAAAAGATAGTTGTGAAAACTGTAAAAGATCTCACTCAGGAATTGCCAGGACTCAGGCAAAGGAAATTAAAAATTAGGTTAGATGAAAATCTAATTGATTTAATTGCAGATAAAGGGTACAACGAAAAATATGGGGCCCGTAATGTTTATAAGGTTATTGAAGACTATCTAATTAAGCCAATTTCTTCTTATTTGGCTAAAGAGTCCCAAATAGGGGCAAAGACATTTCATTTTTATCTATCTGAAGCAGGAATTGAATTTGAATTGATATGATAATTTTTGGCTAAATAATTCTATCTTTCAACTCTGTATAATATCTAATTTCATCATCTATAATGATTTTCATAACCTTGAACATGTCTTTTTCTACTTGATCCCCTGCCTTCGCATATTCAATAGAGTTGAAATATCTGGTTAATTTACTTATAAAATTAGAGATATCATCTTTTGTTTTAATTGTATTTCTTAACCTTTTAACCCTTTCGCTAATTTCCCTTCTTATTTTCTCATTGAGAGGCTGGTTAGTCCTCAAATATTTCAATACTTCAACTATATTTTTCCCCAATTGATATGAATTTTCTTTTGACTTTTCAATTATAACTATCTCATAGTAACCTGAACTCGGATTTAGATAAATCCATTTTTCAAACAAAGCATAAATAAGATCCTTCATTATTTCGACATCTCCTATGAGATCTACTAATTCAAAATTAAGATAAGCTATATCTTCATGAAGAAATCCCTTAATTTTATTTTCAATTAAACTTGCGTTTCGCTCTTCAATAAATACATGGCAATTTTCCCTTGCAATTAGCTCTCTGTAGTTCTCTTCAGCATCTTTCAAGTTCGTAAATCCAGAAAACATGATATAGTTGGCTATCCGATATTGAATTATTTCATGGGGGAAATTAAAAGATATAATATCCGAGTTCTGTTCTTGAGCAATTATTCTTCTTAATTGTTCTGCAATTTGTCTGCCGGGTTCTTTTACCTCAAATAATGATACACTTTTTTTCTTTATCTCACTACCTTTGATAGTATCTGCTGCCCTCGCCTGGAATTCTTTTTTATAATCTCCTAAAACAGCGGAACTTTCGTCTAATTCCTTGGCAAAAATATCAGCACTCATCTTCTTGTAACTCAGAATATCCATTATGGTCAACTCTTTAAGATCCTCGAGCCTCCCCTGCTTTAAATAATTATTTATGAAGTTATAATTCCATTTTATCGGATCTTCGTTAAGCTTTTTTAGCGGCATAAATTCTTCAGGCAGCGTGCAAGCCAGCCTATCTGTGCCTACTTCGGGATGGTCAAATTCCCACCTAAAATATCCATTGTCAGGATTAATTAGATCATTAAAATTAATAGATGGCAATCTTTTTACCAGAGCTTCTTCAACTTCGTCACGATGGTGAGACCGATTAATTAATTCATACAATCTCTTTTCGAATTCGTCATCTGGCTCGGTCACAAAAGACCACGTCTTTATATTCCTTTTAGAATGCCTATATTTTTTATGCTCTTTTTCCGAATCTTCCACTTTCTTAATTCCCTCTTCAAATGTATTTATCCAAATATTAATATCTTCTAAAAATTTCTCAGCTCTTGCCTTATTCTCTTCGGCAATTTTAATTATGGAATCCATTAATAGCTGATGTTGGACTAGTTCGAAAAGCCTCTTTTTCAATTTAGGATATTCTTTCCTTTTATTTTGTTTTATAGCCTGATCAATTCTCATATGTAAGGAGGAAATTTGATTCTCTATCCTTAATCCTGTAAATATTTTTTTCATTTCATCAATAATTCCCAAATGTACCTCTATCAGTCTCTCTAAAAACTCCCTAACATGGATAAGGCAACCTTTCCTATTTAATGAATCATTCAATATTTGTAAAATATAGTGTTTTAATAAATCTTTAAACTTTTGATTATAGGCTTTTTTGTAATAATTTAAAACCCCATGTGTTGTTTTATCTGATCTTTCAGGCCTACAGACATCGCTCTCTGTGCCAATTAAATTATCATACCTTCTATCAACCTGCCTTTTTATATCTTGAAAACTCGCCGGAGAAAAAAATGAGCCAAAATCAATATCATCTATCTTCATTTCTGGTAGCTCTAAATCCTCATCCTTTGAGCCAAACTTTATATAATTTGCAAGACTATTTTTATCAGTGGCAATAGTTGAAGGATTTTCTTTTATCTGATATAAAAAATGTTTTTGCAAAAGAGTAGCTGAAGGGCTTTTCATAAAATCCTGGACTTCCAATCCAGGCTCTGGAAATCGAAAAGGAGATATAAAATGGAATAAGACATCCTTGCTTAATTTATGGGCGAAATTAATTATTAAATCATTTAGCTCAAAAATATATTTATGAATTCCAAAAGTACTATATATTGGAATGTCAATTTGGCCCCTTAAATTTTTTATTCGCTCTCTGATACCGGTCATTAAAATATTGGGCAATTCTGTTGTTGGGGCTGCCCCCTCAGTAAGATAAATATTAATAAACTCGCTAATTGCGGGACACAAAAATAGCGAATGCTTGTATTTTTTACCTTTTCCATCGATAAAGTATACAAAATCAAAAAGATGGAATTTTTGATCGCACAGCAAATTAGGTGAGTAAGAAATATCATGATCTAAAAAGGTGACAAACCTATGCATTTCTCTAAAGGCAGCAACACTGTTAGCGTTAAATCTTTTAATGGAATCTATTTTATCTGTAATTTCTTCAAACCCCCTTGGTAGGACGAATACACCAAATATATAATATTGATCTCTTGCTATTCCATTTTTTTCAAATGCGTAGTGTAACAAATTAGCAAAATCAATAAATGTCCCACAGCCAGTTCCTCCTGCGAAAGAAGATACTATAAAAGAAAAAACTGATTCGTTGCCTACTCTTTTTGCAGTTATGTCTTTAACAGAGTTATAAATTCTAATAAATATATCTTCAACATTCAAAAAAAAGGAGAGTCTACTTAGTTGCCTTATCTGGCCAGCTCCAAGTTCTGTACTTACCTTTCCTTCAAAATATTCAGCATCTTCCTTCCTTAGCCATTTTCTTATATAGGGATAAGTATCGGTATTCCTTTTAAACTCTACCAGTACGTCGGTTAAAGTACTCGAAAAATTATAAAACTCATTTTTATTAGGATCATAATCTAATTTAAAATCCTCGACCTTTCCATTTTCAAGGTTGAACCAACTCCTAACGACAGGAGGTTCATCCTTATCGGTAACATCAAATGAGATTAAACGAATTTTTTCAGGGACTTTGCCCTCTTTATCTAAAAAGGACTTTTTTAGATCGGTCAAAACCCATTTTCCTGTTCCCCCTATTCCGATAATAAGACCTGGAAACATGTGGCCCTCCTAATCTTTTTTATATTTAAATATTTTTCCAAAGATATTTCCACTCCACCCATCATATAATATTGTCGAATCGAAGTCTTTATCTTTTGGAGAAGACTTATAATATAAATAAAATTCTTTTGCTTTTTTTCCGATGTCAATATTTTTTACCCAATAACCTTTTACATAAGCTATTATGCCATCAAATTCATCCGTTATCTTTACGTTTGCCTTTTTCCCGCCTATTGTATTTTTATAGCCTCTTAAATAATAATTTTCGCCATCTATTATAAGATAACCTTCTAATTTTGCTCTTTTAAAGTAAAAATTGATTGCTATTGAGGCAGCCCATATAACAATAATTAAAAAGATTATATACCAGTAACTCAAAATATAATTAATAAAAGAAGGTGATAAATCAAATCTTGCCGTTACTATATCTCTGCATTTTTCACCCGTTGATATAAGTTTGCCATATAATTCTAATTTTAATATATATTGACCTTTATCTTTTAATGGCTCTGGAATTACGCCTTCAAATCTGCCAATCTCTTCATTAGAGGGTTCTAGCGCTATGACTATCTTTGAGCTTTTGCCCTTTGGTAAATAAACAAGCTGAGCCCATATTAAAGAATGGGGGTCAGTTTCAAAAAATTTAAGCGCGTTTATAGCTTTGCCTTCAAACATTAGGGCAGCTTCTATTTTTAAATCTTTTCTATATCCCTTTATTATCGCTTTATTAACTGGATGATTTATATTAATATATGGCGCCTTAATTACATCAATAGAAAATTCGTTTTTTATCTCAAAGCCTTCTCTTCCAGTGGCAATTAGAATAATTTTATATATCCCCTCTCCTTCTGGATTAAATTCTTTTTCGCTTCGATATATTCCCTTTTCTTCTTTTTTAAATTCTAATCTGACTATTTTGCCGTTAGGGGAAACGATTTTTCCTGTAAATATTAATGGATATTCCGGGAGAACCTCCACCTCACTGTTATCATCCCTTAAGAAGGCAAAAATTACTTCAAACGAACGTCCTAATGTATGCTTTAGGCTTGGGCTAACAAGCCTCATTTTATTAGGGATAAGAGTCTTATAAATCTTTACTCTTCCTTTTCCCTTTATTATTTTATATTTCCAGGGCCCAGCTAAAGGATAGGAGACAATTATGGTTTTGTAGGTTGGATAATCTTTTATATAAATATCTGGATCTTTTTCAGAAAGTTTTCTTCCCCTTGAATCAGTTATCTCAACTTCTATGTCTTTTGTTTCCGGATATATATCAAATTGGATTTTTTCAAGATAAGGTTGGACTTCAAAGTCAAAACTTTGGGTAAAGACATCAGGCAAAGCTGAAGGGAGATAAAAAACTTTTTGAATTATCTCATTATATTTTTGGTGAAGTTCATCCATATCTTCTATTTTTAGAATATTTTCCTCTGGAAGGAAATTTTTCCAATAAGGCACAGTTTTACTCCACGTCTCACCGGTAGTATCAATACCAATTATAAAAATATCGCACTGTATTTTTTTTAATAAATTGTTATAAAACTTCTCAATTTCTTCAAAATATTTATCTAATGTTAAATGCCTTTCATCATCAGGCTCTCCATCAGTAAATATAACTATAATCGGTTTTCTTTTCTCTTGAAAAGTTTTGTTTTTAATAAAAAGCTGATAAGCTGATTCCATTGCTTTTATAAAGCTTGTATATCCGAGAGATAAAGGCTTAAGAAAATTCATTAATTTAATTAAACCCCAATCCTCAGGAATTGATGTGACCGTAGTTAGATCAGCTATAAATTCATCTCTTACTATTGTGCCAAAATCTACAATACCAATTTTTAAAAAAGGCTCATATTCTGACCTTCTTGCCAAGTTATTAAGAAAATATTTACTGGCCTCAATCCTCAAGTTATTTGGGTCTGTTGGAGGTGTTTTCCCAAATCCAGACATACTTGCCGATTGATCTAATAATAAGATAATGTCAATAGGAGTCCCTTCTCTTTCATAAAGGTTAATTTCTTCTTGTCTTACAAATTTAAAAGGTTTTTTCTCTGACCGACTACAACAAATAAAGAAATTCGTTGCAAGAAGAAAAATAATAGCGAGTAACAAAAACTTTCTATTTTCCACAAAGTTATCTGTCATTTTTTCCCCTTCTTAATTTAATTTAAGAAAAATTCCGTGTCAAGTCATTAAGGACTCTTCCGTAAAAAAGGTGGTGAATTTTAGATAGAAATGTGGTAGGAAATCCTTGAAAATAAAGGAGAAAAGAAAGGAGTTGACTCACCACAAATGACTCTTCAAAATTTTAGGCTAATTTTTTTAGGCCGGCAAGGTTTCAAAGTGAGGCAAGTAGAGGTAGGGGAAGAAGGGATAATGCTGCGCGTAGAGAGGACAAGGAAGACAGGCGCATGTCCATTTTCACGTCATTCAGATGATAACCGGAGATTGGATGAGACGAGGCGCCGGGAACAGGAGGCCAGTCGTAAGGTGATTAAGAGACACCTTTTCTTGAAGGCAGGCGAGCGCTTGAATGAAGGGGAAAGGAGGCAGCTCAGCGCTTATTTAGAGGCATATCCTTGGCTTCGGGAATGGTATTGGCTAAAGAACAGCTGCGCTGCATCTATAAAGCCCCTAATAAATAGCAGGCTCGGAGCCTTTTTTCAGAGCCTAATTCTGTGTATGGAGCATTCTGAAGACGGGCGATGAATGATTGGAGAGGACCATCAGGAGATGGCAGGAATACATCCTCAATTATTTTGGTCATTATACTGCGAATGCCTATACAGAAGGGGTTCATACAAAGATGGAATTAATGAAAAGGAGGGGCTGGTGAGTTCTTGACACACTTGCCGTTAAAATAATATACAATCATTTCATCTTATTAGCCGGAGGAGGAGAAAATGGCCTGGCCAGCGCAACCGCTTTTCCGAGCCGAAATCGGCATTCTCGGCGGGACTGGACTTTACGCCATGGAGGGAATAAGCGAATTAGAAACTATAAAACTGGAGACTCCTTTTGGCGACCCCTCCGATGTCTTTGTGATTGGCACCTTAGAGGGAAGAAGGGTGGCCTTTTTGAGCCGTCATGGCCAGGGACACCGTTTTCTTCCTTCTAATATCAATTATCGGGCTAACATTTATGGGTTTAAATTACTCGGAGTTTCCCGTCTTATCGCCGTTAATAGCTGTGGTTCCTTGAAAGAGGAAATTAAGCCTCGCCACCTGGTTCTTTCTGACCAGTTCTTTGACCGGACGCGACGGCCGTCAACCTTTTTTGGCGAAGGAATAGCCGCCCATATCAGCTTTGCCCAGCCTGTCTGTCCAGAGTTGCTGGAGGCTCTTTTCCAGGCCGGCCAAGCTCTATCTTTGCCTGTGCACCAGGGAGGGACCTATCTTTGCATCGAAGGCCCGGCTTTTTCCACCAAAGCTGAGTCAAGAGTTTATCGGCAGTGGGGATGCGATGTAATTGGGATGACCGCGGCTACTGAAGCTAAGCTGGCTCGGGAAGCTGAAATCTGCTATGCCACCATCAACTTAGTCACGGATTACGACGTGTGGCATGAAGAAGAAGAATCGGTTTCGGTTGAGCTTATCTTGGAAAACCTGCGCCTTAATATCGCCAATGCTAAGTCTTTGATTCGGAAAGCCTTAACTCTTCTCCCCCCGGAAAGAAGCGGCCAGTGTCCCTGCGCTCATGCCCTAACCAACACTATCGTTACCGACCCCCACCTCATTCCCCAGGAATGGAAAGAAAAATTAGGCTTGATTATTGGGAGATACATTCCCTTAGATGAAAAATCATAGCCGGAGAGGAAAAATTTTATGAGCTTACTTATTGTTGGTTCCATTGCCTTTGATACGATTGAGACCCCCTATGAGCGCCGAGAAAGAATTGTTGGTGGTTCCGGGACCTATTGCGCTCTGGCCGCCAGCTTTTTCACCCGCCCTATGCTCAGCGGCGTTGTCGGCGAGGATTTTCCGAGGGAGATTATTGCCTTTTTCCAGAATCGGGGCATCCAAACAGAAGGCGTCTTAATCCGGCCGGGGAAGACCTTTTTTTGGGAAGGTAAGTATGGTTATGACCCTAACCAGCGAGAAACGTTACGCACTGAACTCAACGTGATGGCCGAATTCATTCCTTCGCTTCCCGAAAGTTATCAGCAAGCGACTATCGTTTATCTGGCCACCATCGACCCTGATTGGCATGAGGCCATCCTGAACCAAGTAAAGAGACCGAAAATAGTGGCCATGGACACCATCCAATTCTGGGTCACTCATAAGACAGAATCCTTGTGGCAATCTTTAAAAAAAGTCAATATTTTCTTTGCCAACGACGAAGAAATTCGCTTGCTAACCAGAGAAGTTAATTTGGTTAGAGCCGGGAAAAAAGTCCTCGAGGCCGGGCCGTCCTTAGTAATTGTAAAAAAAGGTGAACATGGCGCGCTGGTCTTCGGCCGTGATTTTATCTTTGGGACCTTAGCCCATCCCTGCGAGGAAGTGGTTGACCCCACTGGCGCTGGCGACAGCTTCGCCGGCGGCTTCCTGGGGTATTTTGACCGAGCCAAAAAAATTAGCCCGCGCACCATAAAAAAGGCGGTTGTGGCTGGCTCGGCTGTGGCTTCCTTTGTGATCGAAGATTTTGGGATTGACCGACTAAGGCGGTTAACGCCTGAAGAAATTCGACAGCGGATGAGGTTTTTCCATCATCTGGTTTCCTTTTAACTAAATTATGTGGGAAAATGAATTTTCAGGATGCTGAGGCTAAAAGCCTATTTTTTGCGGCATTTTTCGTGCCCTGTTTCCAAAACAGAGGAGAAAATAAGATGCCAGGGTTTTTTCAGCAGGGAATGAGAGCTCCAATCAAGGCAATAAATGGCTAAAAAGCAAAAGACCTCGCTCCCACGCCGACGCGGTTAAAACATAGAAAAAGGGCGGCGTTAATAACCAGGAGCTATCGAGAAGTTAGAAGGCCCAAGAGTTGGCCTCAGGTCAAAAGAAAGGAGGAAATAATGAAGGCCAAAGGTTTGCCCTTCGAACCCTACCGCATAAAAATGGTAGAACCCATCAGGAAAACTACTAAGCGCGAAAGACAGGAAATTTTAAAACAAGCTGGATACAACGTTTTTGCCATCCCGGCAGAAAAGGTAACGATTGATTTATTAACAGATTCGGGAACCGGCGCCATGAGCGATGCTCAATGGGCGGCCATCATGCGGGGTGATGAATCCTATGCTGGAGCCCGCAGCTTTTATCGTTTGGAAGGGGCGGTCAGGCGAATCTTCGGGTTCCGTCATGTCATTCCCACCCACCAGGGAAGAGCGGCGGAAAGGATTGTTTTTGAGGCCTTGGTAAAGAAGGGCGATTATGTGCCGAATAACATTCATTTCGATACTACCATGGCCAATATTTTGGTCCGTGGGGCTCATCCGGTGAATTTAGTTGTTGACCAAGCTTATGACCCCAGAGCGGAAATGGCCTTCAAAGGAAACATGGCGCCGGAAAAATTAGAGGCCTTCTTGCAACGCTACCGGAACCGAGTGCCGTTGGTTATGCTCACAGTTACCAATAATTCGGGAGGTGGCCAACCTGTTTCCTTGGCCAATATCCGGGCGATAAGTTCAATTTGCCGCCGCTTTCAGGTGCCGTTCTTCTTTGATGCTTGCCGCTTTGCAGAGAATGCTTTTTTCATCAAAGAGAGAGAACCGGGGTATCAGAAAAAATCGATTCTCCAAATAGTTAGGGAAATGTTTTCTCTGGCGGACGGGGCTCTGGTCAGTGCCAAAAAAGACGGGTTAGCTAATATCGGTGGTTTTATCACCCTCCATGACGACGACCTGGCGACTCGGCTTAAGCATATCTTAATCATCGGCGAGGGCTTTCCCACTTACGGTGGCTTGGCTGGTCGAGACCTTGAGGCCATTGCCCAGGGGCTGGAAGAGGTCCTTGATGAGTCTTATCTCAGGCATCGAATCGAGCAAGTCCGCTACTTAGGCAGTTTATTAGAAGGGGCGGGAATTCCTATTTTTAGGCCGATAGGCGGACACGCCGTTTATCTTTTGGCAGATGAGTTTTTACCGCACCTTCCAAGAGAGCAATATCCCGCTTGGGCTCTGACGGTAGCGCTTTACGAGGCGGCCGGGGTCCGGGCGGTCGAGGTGGGGGGAGTGATGTTTGCTCGCCAGAGAGGGCGAGGAAAAAAAGAAATTTTTCCGCGGTTAGAAATGGTTCGGCTGGCCATACCGCGGCGAGTTTATACTGCTTCTCATTTAGAGTATGTGGCCGAGGCTGTGATTAATTTATATAAAAAAAGAGACCGCATTCGCGGGCTAAAAATAATCGAGGCTCAAGAACCACTACGTCATTTTACGGCTCGTTTTGAACTCCTCTAAGATGAGCGAGTTGATTTGCGGCCTGAAAAAGGAAAACCACCGGCGCGTTAAAAAATAGCTTGAGCCGAGCGTCAACTGTAAGCCGCGTTGCCCTCGTATCTTGTTTATATTCATTTAATTAGCCTCACGGGCAATAAACCCCTTGAGATGAATTCGCTAAAAGGTGCGTTGAAATATTTTTTTGCCCTCAAGAAAGTCTGAAGAACCATAAATTAAAAAAGGGGGAAAAGTGATTAAACAGGATGAATTAAGAGTCTTTTAGAGCATAAGGGATAAGCAAATAAAGCAGCTGGGCAGAAAAGGAAAATATGGTAAATAGATGAGGCGGTACGAATTAGCCAAAGGCCCTAAGGGCGAAAAATAGGGTAAATAAGCCAAGCAAATGGGCCAAGCAGAACCCGTTGGCGAATAAATAGATAAGGGGAGACAAGCAAAAAAAAGACAATAGGAATAAAGAATTGAATAAATAAGTGAACGGAAATGTTTAGCGAATACGGTAAAACCACATCAGCGGAAGCCAGAGCTGATGACCATAAGGAATCCGTTTATGATTAACCAAGACCTCAGTATCCTCCCATTCATGAACTAAATTGAAAAGCTCAAAAAGGTCCTCGACCTCATTGGGAGTAAAGGTAACAGAATGTTTGGCCCATTCGCCGCTTCCCTCCACCCTATAAGTGGGGTGGCGCTTCGCCAGGTCGACGGCCTTTTCATAATCAGGGGAGGGCTTAAAGCCAAAAACAAGGGTGATACGAAAAGATTTAGCTTTAGTACTTGGATAAAGGATGTCAGCTAATTTTTCGTCTTGGGCTTTGTCCTCGCTCATTTTAACCGGCCTGAGGTCAATTCATCATTTTGATTAGCTTTTTCATTTTACGGCAAGCGATAATTAGAAGCAAGTCCGTAAAGGGTTGAATAAGGTGCTTTTAATCAGGGTCTATTTTTTCTTACGGCCCAGAAAAAAGTCGTAAATCCCTATTAATAAAATGGGCGGCCAAGCTGTAATCAGGGATTCCCGCTTTACCCGAAGGGTCGGGCCAAAACTGGGGAATCTGGTGGAGGATTACAGGATTAAATAGCCCAGGAATAATAAAGAAAACGACAAGAAAGGCGGGCGGCGAAACCCATCCTGGTCAGCCCAAGTGCCGGAAATAATCGGCAGAAAAAAGAATAGTCCTCAGAGCAGAGCGCCCTGAGAAAGGTAGGCGTGGTCAGGGACATTCCCTACTTTCTTTTAAAGCTTCTCTTCCATTTTATATGGGCTGGTTTGAGGGCTAAGTTCAGGGGGCAGAAGTGACCATGGAAGGTTTAGCCTTCCCGAATCGGCCTTCGAGGGCCCTCTGGCCGCCGCGGATGTCTGAGCCTTTTTTAATTAAATAAGCGGAATCCCAGGAATCTTTTTTGAACTGACTGAGAATCTGAGAGTAAAAAGGTTTAAAGGATGAGCATGCAGTCGCCGTAGCTGAAAAAGCGGTATTTTTCTTTTACGGCGACTTCATAAGCTTCTAAGGTTAGTTCATGTCCGGCAAAGGCACAAACCAGCATCAGAAGAGTAGACCGGGGTAGGTGAAAGTTAGTAAGTAAGCGGTCCACGACCTTGAATTCATAACCCGGATAAATGAAAAGATTGGTTATCCCTAACCCAGGCCTGATTCGGGCCAATTTTGCTTCCATCTCGGCCGCACTTTCCAGAGTGCGGACGACAGTGGTTCCCACTGCCAGGACTGGCCGGCCCTCCCTTTTAGCCTGGTTGACCTTGACGGCAGCTTGCGGGCTAATGGCATAAGTCTCGTCTAACATCTTATGCTCCTCCACCTCTTCCACCCTTACTGGCTGGAATGTAGCCAGCCCAACATGGAGGGTTACTTTAGCCAGGAGAATTTCTTTTTCTTTTAATTTCCGGAGGAGACGGGGCGTGAAGTGAAGGCCGGCTGTGGGCGCGGCAATTGAACCAGGGCGACGAGCAAAAACGGTCTGATAGCGAGTGAGGTCCAGCTGCCTCCAGATTTCATCATCTTTTCGTCGTTTAATATACGGCGGAAGTGGCGGATAGCCGACTTGGCGAAGCCAGCTCAGCACGTTATCAGTAGGAAATTCCAGTTCGCGGCGGCCCTCCCAGCCACGGCCTACGGCTATTGCTTCTAAGCCCCCAGGGAAGATTACGGTAGACCCCGGGACTATTTTCCGGGCTGGCCGGCAGAGGACCTCCCATCGCCGCGGGGCTACTCTGCGGACAAAAAGGAAATCAACTTCCCGACCGCCAACCTTTCCCCAAACTCGGGCGGGGATAACTCGAGAATCATTCAGGACGACTACATCGCCAGCATCTAAAAATTCAGGCAGGTCGAGAAACCGAGCATGAATAATTTCCTTGGTTTGACGACGGATGACCATCATTCGGCTGGCATCGCGGCGGGCGAGAGGCCTTTGGGCAATTAGTTCTGGAGGTAAATGATAATCGAAAGCTGAAACCAGCATGGCTTTAATAACCTATACCCTGTAATTGATTAAATTTGCCTTTCTTCTTTATCCTTTTCCGTAGTTTCTTTCTGTTTTGCTCGGGGGTGGAAGAAGAAGCCCGAGAAGGCGGAGAAGACCATGGCAGTTTTAGCTTTTCCGAATCGCCGCTTAAAAATAGATGGCAACTTATATATTTACGCATTTTTTACGCGTCTCAGGCTTCCAACTGATTTTCGGGCCCTGGGGATGTCTGAGCGTGGATTGACCAAAGGGAGACGCTAAGGGGGAGCAAAGGAGACATATGATACCTCTATGATTCACGGCGCGAGCCGGGCCGACGCGAAGAAAGGCAAAGGGGAAATATCGGCGAACACTTGAAGTCAACCGCGGCCATTCCGGATGGGTCATTGCCTAACCCAATAGAGAAATAAAAAAACCCTTAAAATTGTTACTTTTTCCTTAATTAATTTTCATTGAATATGTTGACCGGCTAATTAAATTAGTTGCCTTTTCGACGACCCTTCCTTCTGGCTTTAGATTCAGCTGGGCCTTATTTTCGTCTGCTCAGTATTTATTCGTGGAACAGCTTTTTCTGTTGGGAACCTGTTTGGGGAGCGTTATAGCCCAGGTGTTCTAAAGCCCGAGGAGTGACCCGGCGGCCGCGCAGGGTTCTTTCTAAAAACCCGACCCGCATCAAGAACGGCTCATAGATTGATTCAATGGTATCTTTTTCTTCATCGATAGCCGCGGCCAAGGTGGCGATTCCCACTGGACCTCCCCCAAAATTTTCGATAATCGTCTGCAGAATCTTGCGGTCAACTTCGTCGAGGCCAACGGAATCCACTTCCATTAATTCCAGAGCTTCGTGAGCTTCTTTGCGGGTGATAACTCCGTCGGCCTTAACGTCTGCATAATCACGAACTCGACGGAGCAGGCGATTCGCTACCCGGGGAGTTCCCCGAGAGCGAAGGGCGATTTCGCCGGCGGCCTCGTCGTCGATTCGCACGTTTAACAGGGAGGCCGACCGCTTAATTATTTTTTCGATCTCTTCGTCCTTATAATAGTCGAGACGGTGAATTATTCCGAATCGGCCACGAAGCGGCGCTGTAATCCGGCCAGCTCTTGTGGTGGCACCAATTAGGGTGAATTTCTTGAGCTGGAGCTTATGACTGCGGGCGGCTGGGCCTTGACCGATGATGATGTCGAGGGTGTAATCCTCCATGGCTGAATATAAGAGCTCTTCCACCGAAGGATGAAGCCGGTGAATTTCGTCGATGAACAGGATTTCTTTGCGCTGCAGGTTGGTGAGGATAGCTGATAGGTCTCCAGGGCGTTCAATTACCGGCCCCGAAGTCGGCTTAATAGAAACGCCCATCTCCTTGGCAATGAGCCAAGCCAGCGAGGTTTTCCCGAGGCCCGGCGGTCCGTAAAGGAGCACATGGTCGAGGGAGTCGTCGCGGCGGCGGGCAGCTTCGATAAAAATGCGCAGGTTTTCTTTAACTGTTTCTTGGCCGATGAATTCGTCAAAGGTGCGGGGCCGGAGGCTTTCCTCAAAGAGGACATCTTCTTTGCTTCTTATCGGTGAAAGAAGCGTGGTCTTTTTTTGATTCAAACTTTGGCCATCCGACGTAGACATTCTCTTAGCAGTTTCTCAAACCCGGCCTCTGGAGTCAAGCGTCGCAGCGCCTCTTCCACTACCCCCTCTACCTCCCGGCGGCGAAACCCAAGATTGAGCAGGGCCGAGGTCAAGTCTTCTCGCTCCTGGGCACCATGACCAGACAATAGCTTTTCTTTCTTTTCCAATTTCTCCTGCATTTCCATAGCTATCCGGAGAGCCGTCTTTTTGCCTATGCCTGGAATGCGAGCGATGCGGGCAACGTTGCTTTCTTTAATGGCCTCTTTCAGTTCGGCCGGCTCCATTCCGGAAAGAACGTTTAAGGCCAGCTTGGGTCCAATCCCGGAAATGGAGATGAGCTTCAGAAAGAGTTCTCTTTCTTCCTCACTGGAAAATCCATAGAGGGATAAGGCGCTATCACTAAGATGGGTATAAATATAGAGCTCGACAGGTTCATTCTCTTCACCCAATTTAAAAAAGGTAGAGAGGGGAATGAAGGCACAATAGCCCACACCGTGGACATCGATAATTATTTGATTCGGCGCTTTCTGAATCAATCGACCTTTTAGATAGGCAATCATCGATTTGTTTTGGCCTCGGATAAATTAGCCTGGGTTTGGCGGTGGTTAAGATGACAAAAAGCAGTCGCTAAGGCGTCGGAAGCGTCTGGCTCCAAGCTAACATCCTGAAGATGCAGAAGGGCCTTGACCATTATCATAACTTGGTTTTTTTCAGCCTGGCCATAGCCGGTGACGGCTTTTTTTATTTCGCGCGGTGAATATTCATACAGACGACAACCATGGGCAGCGACGGCGACTAAAACCGCCCCTCTTACCTGTCCCAGGGTGATAGCCGTTCGGATGTTGCGTGCGTAGAAGGGGTTTTCAATGGCCACTTCCTCCGGAGAATAGTGGCTTAAAAGAAGGTCAATTTGGCCGCGAATTTCGTTCAATTTTTCGGGCAGGCTAAGGTAGGGTTTAGGCCGGATAACTCCAAACCCTAAAACAGCATAGCTTCCGTCTTTATCCTGAAGCACGCCAAAGCCGGTGGCCTGGCTGCTGGGGTCAATCCCGAGAACCCTCATCGAGTTGGTGCTCAGTTGGAAAAGCTGGCGATTTCTTCTTCCGAAATATCAAAATTGGCCCAGACGTGCTGCACATCATCATGGTCCTCGAGCTCTTCCATCAGCCTCAAAAGCTGCTGGGCTTGCTTGCCTTCAACTTTAACATAGTTTTGAGGGATATAGCCAACGTTGGAGGTCGCTACTTCAATATTATGTTGCTTGAGGGCTTCGAGGACAGATTCATAATTCTCGGGCGGGGTAATTATTTCCCAGTTAGAACCGTCGTCGCGGATGTCTTCTGCTCCGGTGCCGAGAGCTATATCCAGAAGCTGCTCTTCCGAGGCCTGGGCCTTTTCAACCACGATGTAACCTTTCCTTTTAAACATCCAAGCCACACAGCCCGATTCGCCGATGCGGCCGCCATTTTTAGAAAAGATATGCCGGAGCTCAGAGACCGTTCGGTTTTTGTTGTCCGACATGGCCTCGACAAAAATAGCTACTCCCCCGGGCCCGTAACCTTCGTAGTTAACTTCTTCGAAGGAAGAACCCTCTAACTGGCCCGTGCCCTTCATAATGGCCCGCTTGATGTTGTCAGAGGGCATATTGACTGCTTTAGCCTCAGAAATAGCCTTGCGCAGCCGGGGGTTCTTCTCTGGGTCAGCTCCGCCCAGCCGAGCGGCAATGCTAATTTCGCGAATAATTTTAGTAAAGATTTTTCCCCTTTTGGCGTCCTGGGCCGCCTTTTTATGTTTAATAGAATGCCATTTTGAATGTCCAGACATCTTGTCTCCTTCCGGAGGGAATTACCTTATAAATAATAACATAACCCTTTTCAGCTTGTAAATATCCCCTGAAGAGGAGGGCCTGGGCGGCGCTTAGCGTCTTATTTTTCTTGCCTCTGGGTTTCCAGGTATTCCCTGAGGACGACGGCGTTGTTCTTTTCTCTATCCTTAGCCGCAAAAAGGAGGGTAACAGTCTGGCGGGAGGCCTTGGCTAACAGGTCCTGGACCAAAGCCAACTCTTGGTTGAGTTCTTTGAAATGTGGCTTACGAAATTTTTCCCACCTTGCCTCTTGATGGCCGAACATCTTTCTGAGCTCTGAGCTGGGCGAAATCTCCTTGAGCCAAATATCAATTTTCGCCTGGCTGCGGGTTAAGCCTCGGGGGCAAAGACGGTCGACCAGAATTCTCAACCCATCATTTTCTTCCGGCGGGTCGTAAACTCTTTTTATTTTGACCATAGTTACTTGCTACGCCTCAACTTTCTTTATTAAAGGAGTCTACCTCAATAATTGCCTTCGGTTCAATATCTTAGCGGCTCTTCCGTAAATATTGTGATGATTTATTGGGCTTATAACAGCTGTATTTATTTTAAAAACAATAAGATGCAAAATTTTAAGCGAGCCAAAAAGGCCTTTCAAAATTAAAGGATGATTTATTCTCATTCTAACCTCTAAAAGGGGACTAAAGAAGGGTTTTATAAAGCCCTTTCTTTACCCTGATAAAAGCGCTCATCTAAGCGAAAAAATGGGTAAATACTCATGATAAAAAAGCGCTAAATGCACCACCCTTTTTAAGGATGAGCTTATCTTAGCTCATTGCCCAGTCCTGGCTTGGTAGTCTGGAAGCAGACTGGGCTAAAGGTCTCCTTAAAGCCAGGAGCCATCCTGTAGCTTTTATCCTCTTTTTTATCTTCATTTAAAGCTAAAAGAGCTGCGCACGGCGTAGCCTCGGTTTTCGACTCGGTTGTCTCTAATTCGCTTCCGCTCCTAATTTGGCTTGAGTTGATTTAACAATAATAATAAACTTTTAATTTATTGTTTCGGCTTAAGATTAAGGAATAAATAAAAGAAGATTTGATTAGATAGCTGGGAAGATTAAGAATCGATGCTAAGGGAAATTAGGGGCGGGCTACCCCAAGAGCCAGTTGCGGTTAAGGAAATGCCATTTATTGTCAAAGGCGCGGGGGTCTTTCTTATTGGGACTCTAATTAGCTCAGGGTTAAAATATCTTTTCGAGTTCCTCGTGGCCCGGCGTTTAGGGCCGTCTGGTTTTGGGGTTTTTTTCTTGGGGTTAACTGTTTTTAGGCTGATGGAGAAAGTTGGACCCTTAGAATTAAACCAAGGTTTGCTTCGCTTTATCCCCATTAGGAAAAAGGAGGAAGAAACTGCCCGCGTAGGCGCCATAATTTCAGCGGCCTTAAGAGTTAGCATTTTTTTCAGCGCTATTTTATCGGTTTTTGTTTTTCTTTTTGCCACGCCTATCGGGCACGGATTTTTTCATGTTTCTTCGCTCGGTTTAGTCCTGAAAATTCTTTCCTTAAGCTTGATTTTTTCGGTGGTGGCCGAAATCTTAGCTTTCAGTCTCCAGGCTTTGGGCGCCATTCAATACCGAGTCTATTTTCGGTTGGTCTTAGAGCCGGCCCTCGGCATTATTATCGTCTTATTTTTGTTCCAATTTGGTCCCAGTTTATGGGCCCCCTCGATAGCTTTAACCGGGCCGTTTCTATTGAGTTCTTTTCTTAGTTTCTGGTTTTTAAAAAGATTTCTGCCGGTCCAGCTTATCCGGCGAAGAGCTGAACCTGAGGAGGTCAAGGAATTATTAGCTTTTTCTTGGCCCCTTTTTTCAGCCAGTTTGCTTTCTTTTCTCCTTTATCAGGTGACTCCCCTCATGTTTGGCTATTTTCGGTCCACCCAAGAAGTGGGGCTTTATGCGGCTGCGTTGCGTACCTCCTTTCTTTTATTATTAACTCTGGAGGCGTTTAATTCTGTTTTTGCGCCGCTAATTTCTGACCTGACTAACCGCGGGGAGCTAAAAAAGTTAGAGGTCCTTTTTAAAGTCATCACCAAGTGGGTTTTTTCCCTTTCTCTTCCTTTGTTCTTGATTTTGACTCTTTTTGGTCGCGAGGTGTTAGGCTTATGGGGGAAACGATATCAACAGGCCTTTCTTTGCCTCCTCATTTTAGCTGCTGGCCAGTTGATTAATTGCGCCACCGGGCCGGTAGGTTATATGATTTCCATGAGCGGTCGGCCTAAGATAAGTTTAGCTAATACAGCGGCCACGCTTGGCCTCAATATTTTCCTGAATCTGCTTCTAATTCCTCATTCCGGCGTTATCGGCGGCGCCATCTCCTTCGCTTTGAGTCTGAGCTTAGTTAACTTGGCCAGGTTAATAGAAGTCTGGCTGATTCTTAAGATTCATCCCTACCGAGCTGACTTTTATAAACCTCTTCTGGCTGGCTTCATTTCTTTTCTGATTACTTTAGAGTTAAGGAAGCATTTTTTTCTGCCGGGAGATTTACTTCGGCTGGTCCTTGGAACCTTAGCTCTCGGGGTTATTTATAGTCTGTTCTTGATTGGCCTGGGCATCGCTGAAGAGGAAAAAATTATTCTGGTTAAAATAAGGGAGAAGCTCAGCCTTCGCTAACGCCAATCCCACTTTATTCCCAGCTTTCCCTGATAACTGTCTCCGGTCAATGCTTAAAACATAGATTGCCTTGAATTTTATTCTTTTCTTAGTTTGGTTATAAATATTAGGCTAACCAAACGTTGCGTCCATGAGAGGGGATTCCGGGTTTTATGTGGCTAAACCGGGACCATTGAGGGCGCCAGAAGGCATGGCGGCAGCCTCTGGAGGCAGAGTTTTAGAAGAAACGAAATCGGGCCGCTGTCCCATCTTATTTTTGTTTATCTAATTAGCCTCATGGAGATAAAACCGCTTGAGGTGAATGCGTTAAAAGGCAGATCCATATATTTTATTTTTACCCCCAAGAAAGTCGGAAGCAGTCAAGCAGAAAAATCATAATCCTGACCTGGTTTAGAATTAGGGATTTATTTGGAGTCATTTTTGTTCTATTACCTATCAGACCCCCCTGATTTCTTTTTTAATTTAGGACCACAGAATCTAAGGCCCAAAAAAGAAAAAAAGGCAGCTTAATTGAAGTCGGTTGCTAAAAGGGAGCATAAATTGATTAGAGTGCTAATTGCTTCCTAATTTCCGGTTAATTATAATAGCCAATGGCCAAGAAAGTAGTCAATGCAGGTAAAATATAAGGAAAGAGAAATAAATCTTCCCGATTTTTTAATCGTCGGCGCGGCCCGCTCCGGGACTACTTTTCTTGTCTATTTATTACAGCAACATCCGCGGATATTTTTCCCGGCGGTCAAGGAGCCGATGTTTTTTTCTCTTTACGAGCAAGAGAAAGTTATTATCGATGTCAGAACGGGTCGAAAGGTTGATTACGCAGTAGAGAATCTGGATAATTATCTTCAATTATTCAAGGGAGCTAAAAAAGGTCAGTTAATAGGGGAGGCCTCGACTTGGTACCTTTATTTTTATGAAGCTACTTTGGCCAATATCGCTAAGGTTTATGGCCAGGCAATGGACCGGCTTAAGGTTATAATTCTTTTACGAAACCCCGTAGAGAGGGCCTGGTCGCATTATTGGTTAAAGAGGAGAAACGGTGAGGAAAGTTTGAGCTTTGACCAGGCCATTAGTGCCAGCGTTGTGGCTGAACGCCGAGAAAAGAACTATACGCCCGGGTTTGATTATCTTGAGTATGGAAAATATTTTTTAAGAGTAAAAGCCTATCTGGATTCGGAGGCTAAAACTAAGGTAATTATTTATGAAGATTTATTGAAAGATAAAGAAAAACTCATGAAAGAACTTTTTCTATTCTTGGGAGTGGAGCCGGTCAGTCTTACGAAGTATCAACAACTTCGGGTTAACGTGGCCGGCCGGCCAAAAAATAGACTGAGCGCCTTTCTGGGGCGATTGGTTTATCAACCTCATGCTCTTAAATCCTCGATGAAAGCCTTAATGCCCTATCATTGGCGGGCTCGCTGGAAAAATAGATTGGCTTCATCTCTTTTTATTAAAGAATCAATTCCTGAGGAGTGGCGGCTAAAGCTGGTAGAATTCTATCGGGATGATGTACACCAATTAGGCGCTCTCTTAAATCGTGATTTAACTTTCTGGTTGGAAGAAAGATAAGTGCGAATCGGGCTGGTTTGTTCAGCCGGAGGCCATTTTTATGAGCTTTATTGTCTTGAATCTCTTTGGAAGAAATATGAGAAATTCTGGGTCACTTTTAAAAAAGAGGATACCGAGTTCCTGCTGGCAGAAGAGAGGGTTTATTGGGCCTACGCGCCGACGACGCGACATTTTAAGAATTTCTGGCGAAACCTAATTCTGGCGATGAAAATATTACGACGGGAAAAGCCGCAAGTCATTATCACCACCGGGGCTGGCGTTGGCGTCCCCTTTTTGCTTGTGGGCCGGTTTCTGGGTATGAAGACTGTTTTCATCGAGTCCATGGCCCGGGTCAGGAGGCTGTCTTTAAGTGGGCGCTTAGTCTATTGGCTGGCTGACCGATTTCTGGTTCAATGGCCAGACCTGGCTCAAAGGCACCGTCGGGCTCTTTTTCGGGGCCAAGTAATATGAATATCTTTGTGACTGTCGGGTTTGAAAGCTTTCCCTTTGACCGCCTTATCAAGTTTATCGACGAGGCGGTTGCCCGTGAATTCTCAGGGGCCAGGCTGATGATTCAAACTGGGAATTCTAAGTACATCCCCCGGTTTTGTCCGAGTCAACAGTTCCTCAGGTTTGACGAGGTGGTTAATTATATTAATTTAGCCGACATCGTCGTCTCTCATGCCGGAGTGGGGACAACCCTTCTGGCCCTCAAGGCGGGAAAAATTCCGATTCTTTTTCCCCGGCGGGCGGAGTATGGAGAGCACATCGATAACCACCAGCTCGATTTTGCCCGGAAGATGGAGGAGCTGAAAAAGGTTCTTGTGGCTTATGAACCGAGTGAGCTGTTGATAAAAATAAGAAAATATGGTTGCTTAGTTAAGGAACTCTTGTCCGACTTTGGCGGCCAAGCCTCAGGTAGTCTAAAGGAGTACCTCCAGCAGTATTTGGAAGAAATAGCCAGGCGACAAGAGAGGCTTAAAAATTTATAGCCAGGAAAAACTAAAAAAGTGAGGAAAGAAAGGGAAAAAGAAATAAAGAGACAGAAAAAAAGAGAAAGAAAGAAAAAGATAATGCGGGCGATGGCCATTCAGGAAGAAGAAGGCGGACAGCAGGCAAAAGAAAGGGAGACATGATTAATTTAGAATTTATATTAAAAAACCTTTTTTCCCTCGTCCTCAGGCGAGAGATACGATTTCACTTTGACCGGATTCCCCTTGTTGCCCAGAAGATTTCGCGGAAGAAAATGTGGAACCTCTTCCGAATTGCTCTCAACCGTTTATTGCCTCTTGCTCCTGCCTTTGGTTATCCCTATATGGCTCATGTCTCACCGGCCGGCGTGTGCAATCTCCGTTGCCCCATTTGCCCGGCGCACGACCCGCAAACACAAGGCAAAGCTCTGTTGCCTTTTTCAACCTTTAAAAAATTGATCGACGAAATTGGCGATTATTTAATTTACGTCATACTCTGGAGCTGGGGCGAGCCATTTTTAAACCCAGAAATTTATCGGATGATCAGCTATGCCCGGGATAAAAATATTCTGACCGTAACCAGTTCCAACCTTAACCGGTTTACGCGGGAAGACGCCGCTCAAGTGATTGAGGCCGGGTTAGATGCTCTCATTATTGCCCTTGACGGGGTTAGCGAAGAGACCTATAGCCAGTATCGAAGCGGAGGCTCCGCCGAGCGGGTCATTGCCAATACTAAGCTCTTGGTAGAAGAGAGAAAGAAAAGAGGGAGTATGAAACCGTATCTAAATTTGAGGATGGTTGTTTCCAAGTATAACGAAAAAGAAGTCGGGGCTTTTCGAGCGCTGGGCAGGGAGCTGGGCGTGGATATGGTCAGCTTTAAGGCCTTTTCGACCCGTCAGCCCGGGTTTGCCTCACCGGAAATTGACCGCCAGTTTGCTCCTGAATCTAAATTTTTCCGCTGGTATGATTATTTACCCGACTATACTGTCTCCCATAAGCTCAAAAAATATAACTGCCGCTTCCCCTGGACTAAACCCACCCTCTTTGCTGACGGTGAGATTCTCACCTGTGAATTTGATTTCCGTTATGAATATTCCCTTGGCAACCTGAATCAAAAAAGTTTTCGGGAGATTTGGTTTGGTTCAAAAGCCAAAGAATTTAGACGCCGTTTCAACCAAAATCGAGATGAAATTGCCTTCTGTCGGGATTGTGTCTTCGATTATAAACTTATTCCCGGATGTGTCGTGGCATGGGAATTTCTGAACCAGTAGATTTGGCGTCGATTTCGGTCATCGTCATTACTTATAACGAAGCTCTTAATATTCGGGAGTGTCTCGAGTCCCTCCTGGCTCAGGATTATCCAGCCGAAAGGTACGAAATTATTGTCGTCGATTCTTCCACTGATGAAACACCCCGAATTGTCCAGCAGTACCCAAGGGTCAGGCTGGTTAAATCAGAAAAGGGTTTCAGTCAGCAAAAAAATATGGGCCTGCAAGCCGCTAAACACGAGATTGTGGCTTTTACTGATGCTGACTGCTTAGCTCCGCCTGATTGGCTGAGAATCATTGGCCGCGCATTTGAGGATAAAACTATCGCCGGGATTGGCGGGAATGCCTTCCCTCCGGCTGGGACTAACCGCTTTGGCCTTTGGTCAGCCTGCGTTGGTCATCCTGGAGGCGGCGCTGTGGGCTTTGACGCCAACATCAAGATGACCGACAAGGGAGTTTATTTCGTGCCTGGCTGTAATTCGGCTTTTCGGTACACCGCTTTGTTGGAAGTCGGCGGCTTCGACCCGCGGTTTAAGGACGGCGGTGAAGATGTGGATATCTCCCGGCGCCTTCGAGCCAAAGGCTACTATCTGGCTTACGTTCCTGAGTGTACGGTTTACCATAAACCGCGGCCCACATTAAGAAGCTATTGCCGTTGGAATGTTCAGGTCGGGGTAACGAAATATAACTTGTCTCGACCTTCTCTTTTTAAACTGATAACTCAACCAAGTTTTCTCCCTTGGTCAATCCTCGGCTTGTCAGGATGGCTTTTCTTCTTTTTTCTTAGGCCTGTTTTAGCGGTTTTTATCGTTTTCTTCCTCTGGGTGGCCTTTCTTCTGCTCCTTTATTTCGGCGCCCGGCCTTTTCCTCTTCTTATTAAAAGAAGGCGCCAAATAGGAGTCAATCTGTTAATTGCCTTAACCATTGTTCCTTTCCTGACGTGGCTCCGACAGGTTTGTATCAACCTGGGTCAGCTCAAGAAATGGCGGTTCGAGAGGAAAACTAAAAGAAGACTGGCCTGAGAGCTCTCGGCAAAACTTTCTCCCTCCGAAATTACCTCAATTTAGCCCTTAATCCGTAAATAGTTGAGATTAAGAGAAGGTCATCGCCCACATTGGCTTCGCCGAATGTTCCCATTAAGGATATAATCATGGCTTATTGGCTGATAAAATTATGCTCGATTGGTAAATAATGTAAACAGAAAAATTCAAAATTAAAGTAATTTCAATAAGAAGGCTCTTGGGAAGAGAATCTACCAGCGCCGTGGCGGGCA
>Ga0123519_10001355_pt1 | contig 41894 bp, 35 predicted proteins | sample YelNatPaOPRAMG02_FD_87396 | JGI IMG/M metagenome (GOLD analysis project Ga0123519, IMG submission 87396) | Hot spring microbial communities from Yellowstone National Park - Yellowstone National Park OP-RAMG-02 (version 2) | ecosystem: Environmental > Aquatic > Thermal springs > Hot (42-90C) ...
CATTAGATAACCTTTTTGCTGCTTCTCCTATTATTTCAATCTGCCTTATTACTCCATCTTGAATAAGATGATTCTTAATAAAATCTCTATGGTCTATATTCTGGGTATATTCCTCTATTCTATGAATAGCATCTGAAATATGTTTTAAATATACCGCATCGTCTTTTTTCATGCGTAAATTACCTCCATTTCTTTTCTTATGGAATCAATTAAATAGGGGCTTATTGATTGCTCTGTCAACAAGTCTACCTTTATTCCTAAAAACTCTGATAATTCCCTTTCTATTCTTACAAGTTCAAGGAGGCTCTTTCTTTCTGAAAATTCTACAATAATATCTATATCACTTTCTCTTTTTTCTTCACCTCTTACATAAGAACCAAAAACAGATATTCTTTTTGCACCTTCGTTTTTAAGAAACTCTATAATTTTTTCAAAAATTTCTTGTTTATTCATAATCTTGCCCTCCTATATCACCTTTAATCTCACAAAAGCACTTAAATTTATTTTGTTATCTGTAAAAACTTATTTACCTTTTCAACCTCCATTTGCTCCTCCTGTTGTAGTATTTTAACATTTTTTGTAATGTTTCATGTGAAACATTATTTAGAAATTTTTAAGTAAATTCTTTCCAAATCTTCTCTTGAGAAATATTCTATTATAATTTTGCCTTTGTTTAATGAACCTTTCACTACGACTTTTGTACCCAATGCTTCAATCAAATCTTCCTCTACATTTGCCAAATCATTATCTTTTTTGTCTTGTTTTGTTTCATGTGAAACATTTTTTTCTTGATTCTCTTCTTGAGATTTGAAATATATAATTTCCTCTAACTCTCTTACTGAAAGCTGCTTTGCTATACATTCATTTGCTAATCTTGTAATTTCTTTTTCATCCTCTAGTGCTAAAAGTACTCTTCCATGTCCCTCTGAAAGTTTACCATTTATTATAAGATTTTTTATTTCTTCGGGTAATTTTAAAAGCCTTATGGTGTTTGCTATCGCTGATCTACTCTTACTCACTATCTTTGAAAGTTCTTCTTGAGTTAAATTGTACTTTTCTATTAGTTCATTATAAGCAATTGCTAAATCTATGGGATTTAAATCTTCTCTTTGGATATTTTCAATAAGAGCCAATTCAAGACTCTCTACTTCAGATATATCATTTCTTATCACCACTGGTACTTCTTTAAGTCCTGCTAGCTGCGATGCTCTCCACCTCCTTTCTCCTGCAACTATTTCGTAATAATCTTCTTTTTCTCTAACTATTATAGGTTGTATTACCCCTTTTTCCTTTATTGACTCCGCCAATTCTTTTATTGTCTCTTCCTTTACATGCTTTCTTGGTTGATTGGGGTTCGGCTTTATCTTATCAATACTAATCTTTGTTATTTTTGATTCATCTGCTAAATCAAAATCCTCAAGCAATGCTTTTATTCCTTTACCTAGTCCTTTTTGCGTCATCTAAAATTTCCTCCGCTACTTTTTGATATGCAATAGCACCCGGGCAAGTTGGATCGTAATCAAATATTGATTTACCATAACTGGGTGCTTCTGATAATCTAACATTTCTTGGTATAAATGTATTATAAACTTTATCTTTGAAAAATTTCTTAACTTCTTCTGCTACATCTTTTGAAAGTTTTGTCCTTATATCATACATTGTGAGTAAAAGTCCCTCTATTTTTAGGGATTGGTTCAAAGACTTTTGAACTGCCTTTATTGTTTTCAAAAGTTGAATCAAACCTTCTAATGCAAAAAACTCAGATTGTAGAGGAATTAAGACGGTATCGGCAGCAGTTAACCCGTTTATAGTTAGTATACCTAAAGATGGTGGTGTGTCAACAAAAATGAAGTCAAAATATTCCTTAGTCTCGTTTATAAAATTTTTCAATTTTACTTCTTTGTCATCAAAGTTGAGAAGCTCAACTTGCGCACCGGCTAATTGTAAGTTAGCTGGTAAAATGAATAGATTGTCATACTTCGTTGGTATTATTACATCATTAGGGTTCTCTTGGTTTACTAATGCCTCATAAGTTCCTTTTCTTGATTGGCTAAGCTCTATTCCTAGCCCGCTTCCTAAATTACCCTGTGGATCAAGATCAACTACCAATACTTTGTTACCTTGCATTGCGATATAATGAGCAACATTAATTACAGTAGTGGTTTTACCAACTCCACCTTTTTGATTTGCTATAACTATACATTTACCCATACTACTCACCTTCTTGAGTTAATGATAAAATAAAAAGTGTAAAAAAACAAAATTCAATATTTTGGGATATGTCACATCCTTAGGAAATTATCCCTAAAATTTTCAAAAAATCTTCAAAATTAGGCGTGGAAATTAAACATGTTTTTCAATTTTTGTTAAAGTAATTTTTATCAATAAAAACACTGTTTTATCCACCTCTGTAATCCTCTGCTACTTTGACCTTTAAACTTATCTTTGAAGTGATATTATTTACTTTCTCTTTGAATTCTCTTATCAAATCTTGTTGTAATAGATGGTTGCTGTATCGGCTCTCATTTACAACTGATGAAATGAATTCCAAGTGTTTGTTAAATTCTGGTAAGAAGTTTGATAGATTGTTACAATACTCTTCTATACCCATATTCCTCTTGTAAGGTAGTACATAGGAAGTAAACTTTAACATTTCTAAAAATATTTTTACTATAGTTTCTATCTCCTCTAATTTTTCTTTACTTAATTCCTCCTTTTGAGCCATCATTGATTTCATTAGTTCTTCTTCTATGCTTTTGTCAATTGTTATGGTAGGCCTTCTGAAAATTGATAAAATATACCTTATTATTGATCTTATACCTTCTATTATCTTAAGAATTATGTAAGCAAATATTTCATAAGCTGCTATGAAGAAACTGAATATATGTTTTTTGCTTACCTTCAAAACTTCTTTAAGTAAGAAGCCAATTAATACTATTGTGGAAAGTACTATAAAAGTGCCTATGATGATTCTCCCAAAATCAATAGAAATTTTTCTTGCTCTTCTCGGATTATAAACATAGGTTGTCTCATTTGTCTTTCCCTCCAGAAGACTCTGTCTTATCTTCTCTATTTCTTCATTAGATGTTTCGTTTTCTTGACCAATTAAATTGTTTATTTTATCCCTCACTGTTATATTAACTTTCTGAGAAACATAACTTGCCCCTATGTAAATGAATATTGAGAAAATACTTGCTATCAAGAGAGTTATGAATGTATATATTACTGATGCTTTTATCCATTCAGAGAAGAAGTCTATATTACTTAGGGGTATTCCTTTTTTTGATGAATCTTCTATTATGAAAGATTTTGATATGTTGATGTAGAATATGATTGAGGAAATTATAAATATATAAATGTATAATGTTACCAGAAAATTTTGAGTGGAAATTGAAAATACTATACCTATTGTTAATAGCATGGAAATTAAGGTTGCTAATGTTTGTTTTTTTGTTTTCTTTAAAGAGTCCTTTTCAAAGAATTTCTCATCAAGAACTTCGCCTAGAGGGGTATTTGAAGATATAGCATTTGATGTTGCAATGAGAACTTTATATGGAAATTCTGTTAACCTTACAATATGACCATTTATTATCCTTGTTACCATCCAAACGAATGCCGAAATACCAAAATCAAGATCTATAAACTTACCTAAATTCTCAAACCTCAATCCCTTGAGTAGGAAAAAGTTGAATATTAGAAGTATTACTACTTCTACAAGTGTTTCAATTATACTCCTTACAAATCTTGTTCCTTTTACTGTAGAAGAATTGGTATAGACAGAAAAAGGTATTATTATGAGTAGGTAAAGTGGATACCAAACAAAAAAGGGTGAGGGGTATTTACTTAAGTATTTGGCGCTTTCAACCAGAATACCTATAAATGAAAATGTTATTAAAAATGGTGTCAGTGAGTATATTAAAACTCTCTCTTTGAAGATTATATCTAATAGATTTTCTTTTTTCATACAAGGAATTTTATTTTGTTTTTTTCCAAGATTCAACAACCGTAAAGATTTTGTTGAAAAACAGGCTAGGCCTGCTTTTATTTCTTTCGTAAGAAATCAATTTTAGCACTCCCACCCTCCCACCCTATTTGTTGTAGAGAGGTTTCACCTCTCTTCACTCTCCGGAATATATTAATAAGGAGTATTTTAATCTCTTAATTGAGAAAGTGCTTTAAGTACTCCCGCCCACCCACCCATTTTATCGTTGGAAGGCTTCGCCTTCCAACACCTTTATAAAATAAGTGCTTTAAGCACCGTGTGCTTTAAGCACCGCGTGCTTTAAGCACTTAAGAAGGTGCTACGAAGCACGCAGTGCTACGAAGCACCCCGCCCAATTAAGTAAGGGATGCGAAGCATCTCCGATGCCAAGCATCCCTTAACCCTTGTAAGTAGATATTATAGCCTCTCTTCACTCATTTATCTAAAATCTTAATAAAGAATGATTACCTAATTGTGAATAAGATTGTTAAATGTAAATAAAAAGATGCATTTTTATAATAGAGAGGCTTTGCCTCTCTTCACTCTCCAGAATATTTGAATGAAAAATGCTACAAGCACATCACTTTTAGTAGTCCCGCCCGCCCACCCATTTTTATTGAGAGAGGTTACAACCCCTCTCCATTCCTTTCCTTAGAGTAAGAGGTTTTCGCCTCTCTACATTCTTCAAATACTTATAAGAAAGTGCTATGAGCACGATGTGCTATCAAGCACAAAGTGCTTTAAGCACAGTGCTATGAAACACAAGTGTTTTAAACACAGATTTTTTCAACAGAATTACAACCATAAAGCCTTTGCTTTGTAATGATTCCGTCTTTTATTTTTCTTACTTTTTTAAGAGTTTCTCTGTGCTTGCAGGTAGGGAATTCAAAGTTTTGTCTGTTTAGTATTTCAAATTGATAATAGCATTCTCAGAAAGTTGGAAAAATTTTCACTTCAAGGTGTTTTAATAGTATAATTACTGATGATACAAAAATATGATGAAGTGACTGTAAAGGTTGAAAGTATACAGAAGGAAGCACTTTGTGAGTGTATAGCAGAAGATGGCACAAAAGTTTTTACTCGCTATGCAATACCAGGTGAAGTTGTTAAAGTAAAAATATTCTCAATAAATCCATATTACTATGGGGATATAACTGAAGTAATTTCACCTTCTCCGTTGAGAGTTGTACCTGCCTGTAAGTACTTCGGGCAGTGTGGAGGATGTGATCTCCAGATGTTGCCCTACCAAGAACAGTTAAGGGTAAAAAAGCAAATAATAATTAAGGAATTTCAGAGAGAAATAAAGGGGTTTGATCTTAATCTTATTGATGATGTTGTGCCGTCGCCGAAAGAGTTATACTATAGAAACAGTGTGATGTTTAGAGTGGATCCACAAAAAAAGAAGATAGGCTTTCTAAAAAGGGATACGAGAATATTAGTAGACATAGAAGAATGTAAGATTTCATCGGAATTGATAAATTACGCGCTTGGGAAAATAAGAGCACAGGAAAAATTCCCACCGCACATATTTAAAGTGAGGAGTACGAGTACAAACGATGTTGTGGTGAATCAAATAGAAACGAAAGAATTTGAGGACAGAGATGTAATAGATAAAGTTAGGGTGGAGAATCTTGAGTTTTACTTCAAAATATCAAGGGAAAGCTTTTTCCAAATAAACAGTTATATGATTCCTATCTGGATTGAGCACATAAGAAGTGAGATAAGAAATTCTAACTATGATAAATCACTAGGCTTGGATCTTTATTCGGGTGTTGGACTGATATCGTTTTTCATTTCTGATTTATTTGAAAAAGTAGTGGGGGTAGAGATAAGTAAGACATCGGTTAAGAATGCAAGGGAAAATGTAGAGATCAATGGGTTAAAAAATATTGAAATACTTGAGGGAGATGTAGCTAGATGTATAGATACTATGCCAATGGGAAATATAGTTATAATTGATCCATCAAGAAATGGTATTGAAAGAGAGGTTATAAACTCAATTGTGAAAAGGTACAGAGAAAAAGGTAAACCCAAAAAAATAATATACTCATCGTGTAATTATGAAACTCTGATAAGAGATATAAAGTTTTTCATAGATTCAAACTATAGAGTTGAAAAGATAACACCATTTGACATGTTCCCACAAACGCATCACTTAGAATTAGTTGCAGTGTTGTCTGAATAGGTTTTCTGTATTTTGTATTTTTTCATCTTTCGCATGAGTGTATTTCTATGAATACCCAAGGCAGAGGCAGTCTTGGTGATGTTAAAATTAAACATCGTTAAAAATTTTAACAATCTGTCCTTTTCCGAAATATAATCATCCTCGGAGTGAATTAAATTCTCAACTTTATCTACTTTGTTGAGCATGTATGGAATGTGTAGAGCATATTCGTGTATTGTTTCAAGTCTTAAAATTCCGTCTTCCGAAAGAATAACTCCTCTTTCAACAAAATTTGAAAGTTCTCTGATATTACCTGGGAAGGGGTAATTCATGAGAAATTCTATATATTCATCTTCAATCTTTAGTATTTTTTTGTTCTCCCTTTTAGAGAAAAGGTCAACGAAATGGTAAAGTAAAGGTATAATATCCTCCTTTCTATCCCTTAAAGGTGGGATAAATATTGAGACAACATTTATCCTAAAAAATAAATCCTCTCTGAAAGTACCTTTTTTCACTTCGTGAAAAAGATCTCTATTAGTTGCTAGAATCAATCTTGTGTCAATTGGTATATATTCTATACCACCAACTCTGACTATTTTTTTCTCTTCTATAACTCTTAAGAGTTTAACCTGTGTTAATGGGGGTATCTCACCAATTTCATCAAGAAATAAACTACCACTGTTTGCTAGTTCGAAAAGTCCTAGTTTCCTTTTCGTCGCTCCTGTGAAAGATCCTTTCTCATGTCCGAAAAGTTCACTCTCGAGAAGTGTTTCAGGAATAGCGGCACAATTTATTTTCACAAATGGTCCTCTGTATCTTTTACTCAACTTGTGTATAGCCTCAGCGAAAAGCTCCTTGCCTACACCACTTTCGCCATACAACATAACTATTGAATCTGAAGGTGCTATTGTAGTTACCTTTTTAAAAACATCAATTATGGCCTCAGACTCTCCAACTATTCCAAGAGATTTCATCAACTCTTTTATCCCTACATCGGAATTCGACATATTACATACCTCAATCAACTCCTAGAGTAAATATAAAATTTTGACTATCGTAAACTCAAGAGAAGACAAGTGTATTGAAAAATCCAATAAACTATACCTGTTTTTTTATTGTTGAGACTTTAATCTATTGAAAGAGTAAAACCTTAAAAGATAAATCCTGATAAAATCAAGGCAAACTGCCTCTTATAGTATTTGCAAGAGTTCATAAATTTTTCTAAACCACATGGGTACTTTCAGGTACCACTAGGGATTTTGTTGGAAAACAGGCTAGGCCTGTCACAGGCTAGGCCTGTCAGGTTAGACTTGCTTTTTCTTTATTAAGAATTAGTACAAATTATTTTAAGCAATTTCCCGCCCGCCCACCCTAAAATCATAAGGGAGGCTATTGCCTCCCTTAACCCCTGTAAAAAACATTGTTAGAACTAGCGCTATTTGGAACAATTACTTTCAGCAATTAGAAGGTGCTAATTAGCACACAGATTTTTTCAACAGAATTATCATGAGGTGATCTGTAAATTCATAAACAAGAAGAGATAATATTTTTAAAACTGCTTTAGTGCCTCATCTATTGATTCATAGATGGGAATAATCTTATCAATTTTGTCTATCCTGAGTATGTACATAACTTTGTTCTCTTTGGCAACAACAAAAAATTTTTTCGAGAGTGATTTAAAAAAGGACATTATTCTAACGATGATACTTACCCCAAAAGAATCAATTTCCTCACTGGAAGTTAAATCTAATATTGCCCCTTTGACATCTTTCGGAAGATCGGGTAATGGTGAATTGATATCATCAACATCAAATATTGTGAGAGATCTGGTAACTCTTATTATAAGAACCTCATTCACTTTAACAAGCTCAAACATTTCTATTTTTACCCCTTTATACTTAATTCTTTAATTTTTGGCACTCTTTTATCAAGTTTTGAAGAAGTGTATCAGAAAAATTTTTAACTTTCTTCTTGATATTACTGAAATAATGATCAATAGGGATATGAGTATTAAGACCAATTCATAAAATTTAAATTTTAGTTGTGGTATTAATACTTCAGCGATTATTGAATAAATTCCTGTTGTTAGTAAAAGTGTTATTAGTACCTCTTTGTCTAATTTTGATAAAGAAACTTCCTTTTTTACACTCATCATTACCAATGAAACAAAGATAAAGGGTGTAATAGTATTTGAGAATATTTTGTATGCGACCATAAGTGTTGAAATTATATCCTTTCCATAAATTGCTATTATAAGGCTTAATGTAATGGATAAAATTGAAAATATCCTTACCCATTTTATTGACATAAGGGAATTTTTAATTTCCTCCTTTTTTACAATATTTGAGAGTACATCTCTCACAAGTAGCACTGTTACAGTTATGAGTATAATGTCAGCACCTGATAATGGTATGGATATGAGAAATATAATCATCAGCGGTTTTAACCACTCTGGTAGCGCGTTTAAGGAGATTTCTATTATGATATTATCAGGGTTATTGATGTTGTGGAAGTAATACTTTGATGCTATACCTAAAATTACTATTAGAGTCGCTATCGCTAGAATTAAAAGAGATGAAATTATTAATGATAACTTAGATGTCCTTTCTGAATTGGATGAAAATATCCTAGAGTATATATCAGGACCAAATAAATACGATAAAAAAACTGGTACTGACAAAGAAAGCCAAAAATCAAAAGTAAACTTATTGTCAAAGTAGAATCTTATGTTTGAGAATTCCTTTATTTCCGATAAGTTTATCCTACTGAAGACAGAAAAGATTAGGATTAATATACCAATTACCATGAGTAGTACCTGTATGTGCCCTGTTCTCATAGTTGATACTTGCCCATACAACACTGTATACGATGCAAATATGCCTGTGAATACGATATAGCCTAATAGTTTGTTCCCCCCGAATAGGTAAGATGTAATATTCCCACCTGCCATTATTTGGCCTGCTAGTACTGAGAGCCAAGCAAAAAACAAAATGGTACTTGCTATGACTTTTATTTCAATCCCAAAAATCTTTTCTATTATATCTGATATCGTTATCCCTTTGAGTTCATAAACTGACTTAGCAAAGAATATTGAAAGGAGTAATAACCCTATGACACCGGGTATTATCCACCAAAGAGCGTTCCATCCAAATTTGTATCCCCAGCCTGATAAACCAAATACAGAAGAAGCACCAAAGACAAGAGCAACAATAGACATGCTAACCTCAAAAACCCCACCACTCCTATTGAAAACAAGGTAATGAGCCAACGAAAACTTATTTCTCAAAACATAGGTCAAAATTAATAAAGCTAACAATGAAAAATAAATAACAATATATATCATAATCGTAAACATTTTTAAAAGAAATGTTTACTTATTTTCAAATTTTGTTGATTGTGTTGGAAACAGGCTAGGCCTGTGTCAGGCTACTGCCTGTGTCAGACTATTGTCTGCTTCTGTTTTAGTTAGACTTGCTTCTTTCTTTATCAGGAATTAGCACAAATACTTTAAGCAATTCCCACCCTATTTGTTGTAGAGAGGTGAAGCCTCTCTACACTCTTTGATATAAATAAAAAGGTGCTATGAAGCACCCCACCCGCCCATTTTTATCGCAGAGATGCGTAGCATCTCTGTACTCTTAAAAGGTCTTGTCAAAAAAGTATCCTAGGCAATACAAAATGTAAGTAATTTATTAGTTTCAAGAATTGAGTGTTTTAAACACAAAGTGCTATAAACACTTAAGAAACTCCCACCCAACCCACCCTAAAGTTATAAGGGAGGCTACGCCTCCCTTAACCCAAATAAATTAAGAAAATTCTATTAAGCACACGGTGCTATTAGCACACGGGGCTATAAGCACACGGTGCTATAAGCACAAGATTTTTCAGTAGAATTGAATATTATTGAAAGTCAAATTTACTTATTTTACAATAAGAGATATCTTTAAAAGGTGGGAGGGGAAGATGTTTGAATATTCTGATGCTTTTGATCTTACTAATATTAAGGTTGTTGGAGTTGGTGGTGGTGGTTGTAATGCTGTTAATAGGATGATAGAGATGGGTGTCAAAAATGTTGATTTTATAGCGATTAACACTGACGCTCAAGTTTTAGCGACTAACAAAGCGCCAACTAAGATACAAATAGGGCAGAAGGCTACGAGGGGCTTGGGGGCTGGTGCTGATCCCAGTAAAGGTAAAGAGGCAGCGGAAGAGGATAAGGACACAATATATGATGTTTTGCGTGGATCTGATATGGTTTTTATTACTGCGGGGATGGGAGGTGGTACTGGTACGGGGGCAGCGCCTGTTGTTGCACAGATAGCTAAAGAAATAGGTGCTTTGACGGTTGCTGTTGTTACAAAACCTTTTGTGTTTGAAGGTAAAAGGAGGACAGAAGTAGCGGAATCAGGAATAAGAGAGTTAAGAAAGTATGTAGATACGATAATAGTTATATCAAATCAAAATTTGTACAGAATACTTGACAAAAAAACAAAGATAAAGGAAGCTTTTAAGAAAGCTGATGAGGTTCTTATGCAATCTATACAAGGAATGTCAGATATAATAACTGTACCAGGACTTATAAATGTTGATTTTGCAGATGTTAGAACTGTACTAAAGGAAGGTGGTGAAGCATTTATGGGAATAGCGGTTGATAGTGATCCTAAAGAAGTTGCTTCCAAGGCTATAAATAATCCTCTTGTTGATAATGTAACTTTCAAAGGGGCTAAGGCTATGCTAGTTAACATAACTGGTGGTCCCAATTTCTCCCTTGATGATAAGGCAATAATAATGGAAACAATATCAGCGAATATTGACCCTGAAGCAAATATAATAATGGGTGCTTGTATTGATGAAAATTTAGGAGACAACATAAGAGTTGTTGTAATCGCTACAGGTTTCTCTAGAGAATTATCCAACATAACTCAAACTCCTGAGGTTGACAGTAATTTAAGTGAAGTTAGTGCTAAAGAAGAAGGCGAAAAATCTAAAAAAGTGAAAGTTTTACCGGAAATAGGGAAAATAGTGTCTAGGGAAGAGTTCTTCTCCAAAGGAAAATTGCAAAAGCAAGCACCAAAAGAAAATGACGATAGTGATATCTCTATACCTGCAATACTAAGAAAGAACAAAATTTACACTTTTAATGTATATGAAGACGATGATATAACTGATATGGGGCACAATAAACTTTAAAATTTCATTTCAATTATTTCTTTGTATTTTATATAATCTTCTGTCGCTACTATTAGAGGGATGATTATTGAACTTGCTATTATGTATGCCCATTGTTGGGTGTTAAGTGACCTAGTGTAGTCTTTGTAGTTGTAAACTGATACCTGTTCCATTAGAAATTTTGTTACCATGTAAGATGCAGGTATCGATACTATAAGTATTATTTGGTATCTTCTCTCAAAACTTTCAAAAAACGGTTTTTCTTCTAGTGGCGCTTTGTAATTGGGGTCTAAATTTACTTTTAGTGATATTTCTTCTTTGTAATGTTTTGGCTCTAAAATGTTTGTAATGTTTTCTACCTTGAAATCACTGTTAGTTGGTATGGTTTTTAGAACATCTTCTATATCCACGGTGTTTGAAGTTACAACATTTAAATTTGATTGTATAGTTTGATTGCCCTTTGCTAACAAAGGAATAAGAACAGCTAAAACTAATATCACCAATTTTTTTAAAAAACCATAAGACACTGCACAATTTTAAATTTCATTAGTAACTAATTTTCAATTAAAACATTTTCAATGTTTTTACTTCTCTGAATCTGTTCCAAAATTCTGTTCTGTAATTTGTACAATTAATCTATATGTCCTTTTTACTGTCAATTACGATCTAACTATTTTTTTACTGTCAATTCTGACCTTTTTTCTGTCAATTCCGAGCGAAGCGAGGAATCTCAAGGAGATTGTTCACTTTGTTTAGAGGGATTCTTCACTTCGTTCAAAATGACAGGGGAAGGCAGAATAATTAGGAGTGTATCCACAATTTCCCTAGACAGGTATTCTCTTTTGTGCGTTTGGAATATTCCACCGTTTGGGAATAATCATAATCAAATTTTGGAACAGTCTTTTTACTTCTCTTGAAATTTGAGTATGCTATTAGTTACCATATTCTGCAATGTATTACATAAGAACATCTGCCAAAGTTAATTTAGGATTGACTGTTGTGGGGAAACTTGAGGATGGTTATCATGAAATTGAAACAATAATGGTACCTTTGGGTATTTATGACACAATTAGTGTAGATTTTTCACTGAATAATTTAAGTAAGAGTTTAAATGTTGAAAGCGATTTTGATATACCCAATGACGAGAGAAACATAATTTGGAAAATGGTTAATTTTGTTGAAAGGATCATAAAAAGGGAAATAGGTTTTAGAATAAAAATTAAGAAAGAAATTCCCGTAGGATCTGGTCTTGGTGGTGGTAGCAGTAATGCCGCTGGAGTGGTTAGGTGTTTGCTTGATTTTCTTAAACTACAGAATATACTTTCAGATGAGATAGAAAACAATATTATTTCTGGTATTCACAAAGTAGGGGCTGATGTACCTTTCTTTTTATCTAATGGTGCAAAAGTTGCTCAAGGTATAGGTGAGAAGCTGACACACCTTCGAGGTTTAGTTGAGAAATTGGTTGACTATAAAGTTATTGTTGTGTATCCCGGTATACATGTCTCTACTGAAGAATCTTACAGACTAATTGATGAAAAAGGTTTTTTTGATAAAGATGGATGGGCTCTGTACTTTTATAAAAAATTTATGAATGGGGAAATAGGGATTGAGGATTTTAAAAAAATGTTGAAAAACTCATTTGAAAGTTTTATAATTGAAGAAGTTAAGAAGATAAAGGAGTTTCTTTATTCGGAGGATGCAATGTTTGCTTTGATGAGTGGCTCAGGTTCTGCTGTGTATGGTTTATTTAGTAGAGATGTTGATTTTAGTAAATTGAGAGAGAAGTTAGTAAATAGGTTCTCAGTTCTTGACAAATTTGTTTATGAGGTAAGATTTGTTAATGAACCATTCTTATTTTTTACTGGAGGGATTTTATGAAAATCACTGATGTTAAAGTCACAAAGCTCAACGGGAGAGTTCCTAGCAGAGTTAAGGGGGTTGCTTCCGTAACTTTTGATGGGCAGTTTGTTGTCCACAATATCAAGATAGTTGAGGGTAGAGATAACAAATTGTTCATCTCGATGCCTTCTAGAAGAGTTGGCGACGAAAACAAGGACATTGCGCATCCTATAACCTCTGATTTTAGGAAAGAGTTAGAAGATGCCATTTTGAGTCAGTTTAATGCTCTATAGTTAATTAAGGTTAGCGCGAAATTTCTGATTAAGGGGGCTTTGTTCTCCCTATTTTTTGAGTAATAGTTGTTAGTGCGATTGGCTTTTTCACTTTTGTAGTATCTTATAAATACAACTATTGTTGATTGTGTTGAAAAATTCAACTTTTCTTGAATCTACTTAGGCAAACAATCATTAGTAATTCCCGCCCACCCGCCCATTTTTATCGCAGAGATGCGTAGCATCTCTGTACTCTTAAAAGGTTTTGTCAAAAAAGTATCCTAGGCAATACAAAATGTAAGTAATTTAGCGGGTTCAAGAATTGAGTGTTTAAAACACTAGGTGTTAAAAACACTAGGTGTTAAAAACACTGAGTATGTAAAAATTACCCAGCCACAAGAAAATAGTTCTTTCCTATTAAGAGTGCTATTTAGCACAAAGTGCTTTAAGCACAAAGTGCTTTAAGCACAAAGATTTTTTCAACAGAATTACTATTGTTGATGAATGTTACGCTAAAGACAGAATTTCTGGCTCTCCATCGGTGACAAGTATTGTATGTTCCCAATGAGCAGAAGGTTTGCCATCAATAGTCGCAACTCCCCACCCGTCACTTAATATTTTGACTCTGAAATTACCAGCAACAACCATAGGTTCTATAGCCACCGTCATACCTTTTTGTAATCTAGGTCCATTACCTGATGGGTAATTAGGTATAGGTGGATCTTCATGCAGATACTTACCAACGCCATGTCCTGTGTATCCTCTTATAACATCAAAGCCATGTTTTTTAACATAGTTATAAATAGTGTTTGATATATCACCGATCCTATAACCTACCTTACAGATCTTTATTGCCTCGTAGAGGGCCTCTCTTGTAACATCGGAGAGTTTCCTTTTTATGTCAGAAACTTGCCCAACAAGGTATGTTCTAGCGGCATCCCCGTAATAACCATTATATATAACGCCTACATCAATTTTGATTATATCACCTTCATTTAAAATTACCTTATCCGAAGGTATACCGTGTATAACTACCTCATTAACGGAAGCGCATACTGTATAATCATATCTTAAGGTGTTTTTGCCATCAAAAACAGTATATCCCTTGAAGGCAGGTTTACCACCTTTTGAGAGTATAAAATCCTCTGCGATGTGATCAATTTCTAGTGTGGAAATCCCAGGCTTTATGTAGGTGGAAAGGTGGTCAAAAACTTGGGCAATAATCCTTGAAGCCATCCTTATATATGGAATTTCATAGTCCTTCTTTATTATTATCCCTTCTCCCACTAAATTCTCCCAATTATAAAAAACTACAAAATGGGGTTTTTGTCCTGAGGTTCTCTTGACTGAGGCATTGAAGGACCAGAGTTGTATGCATCTTCTATAATTTTATCAACTTCTTTTTTCTGACCGGCAGTTATCAAAACTTCACCTTTTAATATAACACCCGGTTTGACCTCAAGTTGAGGGGTAACGATGTTGCCTAGTACTCTACCAGTTTCATTAAGTTTAACAGTTTCTTGAGCTTCAATACCGCCAACAACAACACCTGAAACCGTAACATTTTTTGCTCTAATTACCTCAGTTTTTACTTTACCAGTTTCTCCAACAAAAACATGTTCAGTAGTGTTTATATCACCCTCAAATTTACCATCAACCTGTATGGAACCATTTACAAAAAATTTTCCTTGAAAGATTGATCCTTCACCTATTACGCTGTTTATTCCTTGTTCCTGTTTTGGTGGCATAATAAAAACCTCCTAATAAGAAGCCAGCTCCCACGGTAGAGGTTGGCAAGATGCTGGATAGGCCTAACGCCTTAACCATAGAGACGCAGGTAGTGCTTCTGTTTATTCTTGGGCGCTCAAAGCGAGTTTGACCAAGAATCCTACATCCACACCCCAATATAGTCCCTAAACCTTCTTACTTGAAGGCCCCATTTTTGCAATCTTACCTCCCTCCTCTACCATAGGAAGCAAAACGATAGGGTACTTTTCATGTAAGGTATAACCCCTACTCATATTCCCCATCTCCACAGGCTTAGCTTCGGGTTATCCCAACCCTACAAGTTTATTATATACCAAATTGCAGTATTCTTGTCAAGAAGAATTGAAGGGTGTTGAATTTTTCAATAGACTAACGGATTAAACCTGCTTTTTTTTAATTAAGAACTAGTGCCATTACTTTAAGTAACCCCAACCGCTTACCTTGTTTTTGTTGCAAAGAGGTTTTACCTCTCTACACTCTTTGATATAAATAAGAAGGTGCTTAAAGCACAAGGTGCTATTAAGCATGAATGCTTTAAGCAATTCCCACCCTCCCACCCACTTTTAATGTTGGGATGCGAGACATCCCAACCCCCTTGTATCTTTTCATTAAGAATATGCTATAAGCACCACGCGCTTTAAGCACTTCCAAGAACTGAATGTATATTTTTATACACTCGTGAGGGGATAGTTCCTATTTGGTAAAAAAGATTTTTTCAACATAATTAGAAGAATTGAGTAGATCCTTGAAGAAAGGCTCTCTCAAAGAGAGTGTTTGAAAAAATACAAGTTTTACTTTCACGATAAGCACTTAATCTTTTAACTTTTGAGGTTCTTGTGTTAAAATTCTTCTATGAGTTTTAAGCATCCTTTAGTTGATAGGTATGCTTCCAATGAGATGTTAGAAATATTTTCTGAAGAAAGTAGGTATAGCACATGGCGTAAATTCTGGATTGCGCTTGCCGAGGTGCAAAAAGAATTGGGGTTAGATATAACGGATGAACAGATAAGTGAAATGAAGAGGTATGAAACGGAATTAAACATAGAAGAAGCCAAAAAAATAGAAGAAGATCTCAATCATGATGTAATGGCGCATATAGAAGCGTTTGGAATGCAAGCGAAAAAGGCAAGGCCAATAATACATCTTGGTGCTACAAGTTCTGAAGTTACCGACAACGCTGAAATGGTGCTCAACTTAAAAGCACTTAACCTTGTAAGACAAAGGACATCTGCTGTGATTATTGAACTTCTTAATTTTGCTGATAAGTACAAAGAACTTCCTTGTTTATCCTATACCCACCTCCAACCTGCTCAACCAACAACAGTTGGTAGGAGAGCTACACTTTGGGCTTATGATTTATTTATAGCACTTGAAGAACTTGACCACTTATTGAAAAATATAAAGACACGAGGTATTAAAGGAACAACTGGTACTCAAGCAAGTTATCTGGAGTTGTTTGATGGGGATCACAGTAAGGTAAAAGAACTTGATAGCAAAGTTTCACAGAAACTTGGCTTTAGCGAAAGTTTTTGGATAACCGGACAAACATATTCAAGAAACTATGACTTCATAATACTCTCAAAACTCGCTTTAATTGCTTCATCTGCCTCAAAGTTTGCAAATGATATTAGGTACCTACAAAGTCTTGGAGAGATTGAAGAACCATTTGGTAAAAAGCAAGTTGGCTCTTCTGCCATGCCATATAAAAGAAACCCAATACTGAGTGAAAGAATAAATTCCCTTGCTAGATATATATCTTCAATGACATTTGTTGCTTTACAAAATCACCTCACCCAATTTCTTGAAAGGACACTTGATGATTCTGCAAATAGAAGAATAATAATACCTGAAGCATTCTTAACTGTTGATGCAATATTACTCTTATACAAAAAAATTGTCAATGGCCTTAAAGTAAATGAAAATGTTATAATAAAAAGAATGTATGATAATCTTCCTTTCTATGCGGTTGAAAACATTTTGATGGATGCGGTAAAGAGAGGAGGAGATAGACAAACATTACATAAAATTATAAGGGATAAAGCTATGTATGTTGTAGAAAGCATTAGGGAAGGTAAAAGTGTCAACATGTTTGAGGAACTTAAAAAGGATGATGTGCCAGATGTACTCAAATCTAATATTCCTGAAGATATAAAACATTATGTTGGTAGATCTGTTGAACAAGTTATTGAGGTTTCGGAAAGGATAAAAAAATATTTGGATTCTCATGGTGCAGAGTAACACTGTTATATGTAACACTTCGTGTAGAAGAACACAAAGTTATAAGGAAGGCGTAGCCTCACTTAACTCAAATAAATTAAGAAAGTGCTATATAGCACAAGTTCTATTAAGCACACGGTGCTATTAAGCACACTTACCCTAAATTCTGTTTTGTAATTTGTACAATTAATCTATCTACCCTTTTTACTGTGAATTCCGAGCGAAGCAAGGAATCTCAAGAAGTTCAGAGAGATTCTTCACTTCGTTCAGAATGACTAGGAATAATCAAATTTGGGAACCCCCCAAAATCCTTGTTAAAAACTTAATAGATCACTACAAGTGTTTAAAATACTCTTTTTATGAAGGTGTTGGAAAGTTTCGCTTCTCTGCACTTTTAAGAGTTTTCAGTAAAAAGTATTCTAGATACCACAAAATGTAAGTAATTTAGTAATTTCAAGAGTTAAGTGTTAAAAATGCCAGATATTTAAAACACTAAGTGTTTAAAACACTAAGTGTTTAAAAACTACAAGCCACAAGAAAGTAGTTCTTTTCTATTAAGACTCGAGAGTGAAGAGAGGCGCTGCCTCTCTTCAACCAATTAGGGTGGGTGGGAGGGACTACTAAAAGGTGCTTATAGCACGCGGTGCTTATAGCACACGGTGCTTAAAGCACGCGGTGCTTAAAGCACACAGATTTTTTAAACAGAATTAAATGAAATTGAATCAGTTGGTAAAATACCAAAAGAATAAGGAAATTCTTAAAAAAGAAATTATAATGAAGGACGATTAGTATTCATTTATGTTAGCTATTTAGCATTTTTAAGAATCTTACATCATTTTCGTAGAATAATCTTATATCGGTAATATTATATTTCACCATTGCTATTCTCTCTATACCCATTCCAAAGGCGAAGCCTTTGACTTGATTAGGATCATAACCAGCGTTTTTGAATACTTGCGGGTGTACCATGCCACAACCTGCTATTTCAAGCCAACCGGAATAAGAACAAACATTACAACCACTACCACCACACCCGGGACAAGTAACCGCAAGCTCAGCACTTGGCTCAGTGAAAGGAAAATAATCGGTTCTGAGTCTTATTTTTGTTTTAGGCCCAAACATCTTTTGGGCAAAAACTAACATTATCCCTTTAAGGTCAGAGAATTTTACATCTTCATCAACATAGAGTCCCTCAATTTGGTGAAATGTGTGCGAATGCCTAGCATCAACGGTATCCCTCCTAAAACACCTTCCGGGGGCAACTACTGCTACAGGTGGCTCGAATTTTTCCATAGTCCTAATTTGCACAGGAGATGTTTGAGTTCTGAGAAGGTACCTGTCAATCATACCTTTAACATCAAGATAAAATGAATCGTGTTCAGCCCTAGCAGGATGATTAGGAGGTATATTCAACCTATCAAAGTTGTAAGATTCTAGTTCAATTTCAGGACCATCAACAATGCTAAAACCCATTTCAAGGAATATATTACAAAGCTCTTCTTTAACAATATTAACAGGATGCTTTGAAGGAATAGTATCGTATACCCTCGTTAGAGTAATGTCAACCCACTCAGATTTTAGTTTACCCTCTATTTCAAGACTATCAATTTCATATTGCTTTTTCTTAATTTCTTCTTCTATCCTCTCTTTGAGTTGATTAACTTTACTTCCAAATTCTTTTCTTTGAGATGGATCAATCTCACCTATTTTCTTGAGTAACTCCTTAACAATTCCCTTGTTTCCAAGATACTTAATTCTGACTTTTGAAAGGGATTCGCTATCACCAATATTGGTAATATCTTGATAGAATTCCTCTAATACTTTATCTAGATCCATGAAAGAAATTATAAAAACTAAAAGTTATCTCTATCAAACTTTACCATTTGAATTGCCTTTACTAACTTAAAATGAGATACCTTTACTAAAAACAAAAGTTGGTTTTTAGGAATTTTACTTTTACAACTCTATTTCATTTAAGATGAATTAACATTATTAGAGGAGGTTAAAAAAGAATGAAGATAGTGTTTACTTCTGATTTTGATGGGACGGTGTCTCTTAGAGACTTTTATTGGATAGTTATTGACAAATATCTTAGTAAAGAGTATGTAAATCTTTACCATAGGTGGCAAAAGAAAGAAATAAAGGATGTTGATTTTCTCAATATGGTTTTCAACAACATAAAAAAGGATTATGAAACGGTTTTGAATGATATTTACTCAATACCTATTGATATGAAGGCTATTGAGTTTATAAAGTGGTTTGTTGAGAATGTTGGAGATTTTTATCTTGTTAGTGCCGGCTGTAAGTACTACATTGATATACTTCTTGGGAAGTATGGTATAAAAGATATCGTTAAGGTTATTGCTAATCCGGGGTATTATGAAAATGGAAGTATATACATGGTGCCTGATGCTACCAAAGAATACTATTCTGATATTTTTGGGGTAGATAAGGGTAAGGCGGTTGAGATAATAAAGAGGGAGAGTGATTTTGTTTTCTTTGCTGGTGATTCTAGACCTGACTACTACGCTGCTAAGGTTGCTGATTATGTTTTCGCTAAGCATCAGCTCTCTGATATTCTTAGGCAAGAGGGATTGAAGTTTTTTGAGTTTAAGGATTTCGGGGATATAATGAAAGAGACGAAAAGACTTATACCCTTGATTAAAGAGGGTAAATTCAAGGAGGTGTACTATGAAAAGAATATTGGTGTCTAGAGAGATATCAGTACCTTCTATTCTTAAGGTTTACAAAGGTGTTGTTAAAGATTTAGGTAAGATACTCAAAGAGTATGGGTTTGATGATATTGTGATATTTTACGGAGAGGGGATATACGAATTGTTTGGTGGGAAGATAGAAGATAGTTTGGAGGGAGTAAAGGTTCTGGGTAAGTTTGAAGGTAGGTCAAACAGATTAGATGATATTTACGATATTGCTTTTAAAGTTCCACAAACAAGTGTAATTATGGGGATTGGTGGGGGTAAGGTTATAGACATTGCTAAGTATGTTGGGTACATAAGGAAGATACCTGTTATTACCTTCCCTACTGCTCCTTCTAATGATAGTATTTGTAGTCCGTTGTGTTCACTGATTGTTGAAGGCAAAAGAACAACTGTGCCGTCTAGGATACCTTTTGGTGTTATTGCTGATACGGAGATATTGGGTAGTGCTCCTGAAAGTTTTGTATACTCTGGTATTGGTGATATGGTTTCAAAGATAAGTGCTATATATGACCTTGATTTTGAGGAATCTCATTCTGACATTAAGCATGATGATTTCGCTAGGATGGTGTCAGAAAAATCTATTGATAGCCTTTTGTATTTTAAAACCTCTAATATTAGAGATGAGGAATTTCTCGGTAAGTTAGTTGATTCACTTATAATGAGTGGTATTGCTATGGAACTGGAGGGTGACAGTGCACCTGCTAGTGGCTCTGAACACCTCATATCTCACGCATTGGATAAAATTCTGCCTAGTCCTCATTTACATGGTATACAGGTCGGTTTGGCTACATATATTACTGTCAATGTGCAAGACAATCCTCGCAAGAATGAAGTAAAAGAACTATTTGATGAAACTGGGTTCTGGGATTTCGTTAAAAAAGGGAAGTTTAATATTAATGCATGGCTTTTGGCTATAGATAATGCACCTTCAATTAAACCTAATAGATATACAACTATCCATGTTGAAGAGATAAGAAAGGAGATGAAATCTTTTGTAAAAAGCGATGAAATATTAAAATCAGTATTCGTGGACGAAGTTTTTTAGAAGTGCCATTAATAGTTTTTTAGGTTCCTTCTTTCCAACTTGAAAGATAATTTATTTGTTCTTGTGATAGGGTATCTATTTCTATACCCATACTTTGTAATTTTAACTTTGCTACTTCTTTGTCTATTTCTTCCGGTACTGGATATACTCCTATTTTTAGTTTATCACTGTTCTTTACTAAATATTCTACGCTTAAAGCTTGGTTTGAAAACGACATATCCATTACGCTTGCTGGGTGTCCCTCAGCATTTGCTAAATTAACAAGTCTACCTTCACCAAGCAAGTATATTTTCTTGCCATCTATTTCGTATTCTGTTACTCCCTTTCTTATCTCCTTTTTGCTTGATGATATTTCTTCCAGTGATTTTATATCTATTTCAACATCAAAATGACCGGAATTGGCGATCATTGCTCCATCTTTCATGTTGAGGAGGTGTTCCCTTGTTATAACACTTTTATCTCCTGTGGCTGTTACAAAAATATCCCCAATCTTTGATGCTTTTGACATTGGCATAACTTCAAATCCGTCCATTAAGGCTTCTAGTGCCTTTATTGGATCAACTTCAGTAACAATGACTCTTGCACCCATCCCTTTAGCTCTGGAAGCAATGCCTTTACCGCACCATCCGTATCCCGACACCACAAAGTATCTTCCCGCTATGAGCCTATTAGTTGACCTCATTATACCATCTATGGTGCTTTGACCGGTACCATATCTATTGTCAAACATGTGCTTTGTCATTGCATCATTTACTGCTATTATTGGGTAGAGTAAGGAATTATCCCTTTCCATGGATCTTAATCTTATTACTCCTGTTGTTGTTTCTTCTGTCCCCCCAATTACACTATTAATCTTCTCTTTCATCTCTGAGTGAAGTGTTGATACTAAATCAGCTCCATCATCCATTGTTATGTTTGGATTTGTGGATAATACCTCTTTTATGTGATGGTAATAAGTATCTCTATCTTCTCCTTTAATGGCAAATACAGATATACCAAAATGCTTAACAAGAGAAGCAGCAACATCATCTTGTGTAGAAAGAGGATTAGAAGCGCATAAGTAGACATCAGCTCCACCTTCTTTGAGGGTTATCATTAAGTTTGCTGTCTCAGTTGTTACATGTAGTGCTGCCGATATTCTTATACCTTTGAGTGGCTTTTCTTTTTTAAACCTTTCCCTTATCATACCTACAACTGGCATATCTCTGTAAGCCCATACTATCCTATTGAGTCCCTCATCCGCAAGGTTAATGTCCTTTATGTGATGATCCATTATTCCTCCTAATCTAATCATGATAAATCTATTCCTATATTGAAATCAATTTGTGTGAATTTCGTTTAAAAATTCACAGGTTAAACCTGTCACAGGCTACTGCCTGCATCAGGTTAGACCTGCTTCCTTCTTTATTAAGAACTAACACCATTACTTTAAGCGAGCCCTCCCACCCACCCTACTTAGTTGAAGAGAGGCTCTGCCTCTCTTCACTCTTCAGTATTTAATACTTATCGTTATGTAAAAAAGTGCTATGAAGCACAAGGTGCTATAACCATTTAGAATGTTTCACCTTCCAATACCTTTATAAGTTCTTTTATTAAAGAGTGCTCCAAACACTTAATTAAGAAAGTGCTTTAAGCACCGCGTGCTTTAAGCACCCCCACCCTCCCACCCTATCTGTTGTTGGGATACAGAATATCCCAACACCCTTGTATGTTTTCTTTTTAAGAGTGCTTTAAGTCTCCCTGCCCACCCTATTTTATGAAGAGAGACGGAGTCTCTCTGAGACGAAGTCTCCCTTCACTCTTAAAAACATGTAAATAAGAAGGTGCTATAAGCACTTTTCTGTTTGCTGTATTCTCCTCTTTTGATAAAAGAGTTTTTTGCAATTTTACTCATGCACTTGATTTAATTTTAAGAAATTCTTAATTTCTATTTGTAGGGGGTTGAAGAATGGAACTGGGTGAAAAGTGTAGAAAACCAGCATTTTCAGGAAGTTTTTACCCCTCAGAGAAATTCAGGTTAGAAGAAATGATAAAAGTCTTCCTTCAAGAATCTGAAGTACCCCAGGAGATAAAAAAACAGAATATTCTTGGTGTTTTAGTACCACACGCAGGATATAAGTACTCAGGTCCCGTAGCAGGGTATTCATACAAAGCGGTGGAGGGCAAAAATTATGATACCGTCATTCTCATGGGACCTAGCCATAATTTTTATTCAGCGTTCTTCATACTTGATAACAGAGATTACTATAAATCCCCATTGGGATTAATTAGCCTAGATAAAGAAATAATTGATTTCCTATCCAGAATTGAAAACTTTGAAATTGTGACAGATGTACATAACGAAGAGCATTGCTTGGAAGTTCAAATACCATTTATCCAAGTAGTTTTAGGTAATATAAGTATAGTACCAGTTTTGTATGGCAATGTCAGTAAAACTTCAATGATAACAATGGCGGAAGCCATTGATAAAATAATAAATAAATTTACAGATAGAAAATTTCTAATAGTTGCTTCCAGTGATCTTTCGCACTACCACACCTACGAAGAAGCGTATGAACTTGATAGGAGATTGGCACAAATTTTTGAGGAGAAAGATTTTGAAAATTACTTAAAATCCCTCGCATATAGAGAAATAGAGGCATGTGGAGCAGGTCCATTAGGTACTTTAATTTACTACGCAAGAGAAAAAAACAAAACTTCCAAAGCATTAAAACTCTTAAACTCAGGAGATACAAGTGGTCCAAAGGACTATGTAGTTGGTTACATGTCGGGAGTAGTTTATTAAAAAACTTCTTTCAATATTTTTTCTATACTATCCTTAGATGGTGAATAAGGTGAAGATGCTATAGAATGTCCCATGTAGATTATTGCATCCTCAGCGATGTACTTTAAATCGGACTTCTCAACGCCGAAATCAGATAAGGTTTTATTCAATCCTAGGTAGGCAATAACATAATCTATTGCATCAATTATTGTATGCATAACGACCATGTCGTTATTACCTCTAACTTTTATACCGAAGGCATCTGCAACTTTTTTGTATTTCTCAACATTAAACATAAAACTATGTTCAACAATCTTTTTAAAAAGAATAGCCAATCCCTGACCGTGAGAAATATGTGGGAACCTTGCAGTAATAGGATGTTCTATTGCATGCATTAGTCCAACACCTGTAATATCTATAGCTAATCCTCCAAGAGTTGAGGCAAATTGTAAACTCTCCCTTGAAACCAAATCATTACCATTATTGTAAGCGACGAATATATTGGACAATATAAGTTTTATCGCTTTTTCAGAAAAGGATTCACTAATCGGATTGGAGTTTTTGCTAACAAGTGATTCAACAGCATGTGAAAGCGCATCAATCGCAGTAGTAGCGGTAAGGTATTTATTCATATCAAGAGTCATTGAAGGAACAAGTAAAGCATACTTTGGGTAAATAGCAGGAGATCTCAGAGCTCTTTTCTGAATTTTTGTTTTATTGGTTATCACACTATATCTATTAACCTCACTACCAGTACCTGAGGTAGTAGGCACCATTATGGTAGGTAAGGCATTTTCGGGATTTGCATTTCCCTCTACGCAATCCCATACATCAACACCATCATTAGCTAACTTCAAAGCTAAAGCCTTAGTGGTATCCATCACACTACCACCACCTATCCCAACCAAAACCTCAGGTTTAAAATCTTTCAAAATATCATAGCAAAAATTTATGTTATCAACGGTAGGGTTAGGCTCAACTTCAGAAACTATAACGAATTGACCACCTAAGGAAGATAAAACATCGTAAACCTTCTCATAATTCGGGCTAACTTTGAAGTGGTTCTTACCAGTTATAGCAGCAACTCTTCCATACCCTTTCAACAAATCAAAAATTGATGTAATATCACCACCTTTAATAATTTGAGTTTTACTAAAAGAAACAACTGAACTAGCCATGAAAATATCATTAAAGATAAAGAAAAAGAATTTCAATTACACATTTTGGAATACCCTTCACACAATTTAATGTTTTTACTATTTATTTGTAATTATGTTGCCATTGAAGTCAACTGAATAACTTTTGGATTTGTTATAATCAACTATTTCGGGAGTTAATACAAGAAGTATTGTTGATTTTGTATAACTTTTTGAAGTGTTACCAAAGAGTAGATCTCCTATTATTGGAATATCAACTAAGAATGGTATACCACTTTTGTTGTAGGTTTCGTTTATTTTTTCAAGTCCGCCTATTATTATGGGGACCCCATCTTTGACAACGGAATTTATTTCTCCTTCTGTTGTATTTATTTGAGGTGCCTTGAGAGTTGGGGAGAGGTCTATGAATCTATACGAAGAAATACCTACCTTTACATCAACTGATATTTCACCTGAAATAGTTATTCTAGGTGAAACCTCAAGTTTTATGCCAGCATCTATAAAATCAAGTTGTGAAGTTGTCAATCCAGTGGTTGTTGTTGCTTCTTGAATGATACTTTTTATATATGGTACCTTATCACCTATGAGGATATTCGCTTTCTGCCCATTTTTGCAAACAACTCTTGGAGATGATAGAAGTTTTACATTACCATATGTTGATAGTGCTTTTATTATACCTGAAACAACTCCACTATCGCCGTTTTCAACATTGGCTGAGAATTTTATTGAGAATAAACCTGTAGCAGATAAGGTTGGAGCCCCTGAAAGAGAAATGGATGATACACTTTTTATTATGTTGTCAAGTGTCAAATCGAAACCGTAATCAATGGAGTTATCTCTATCAACTTGGATTATATCAACTTTTATCATCACGACTTTTGGTGATATTCCTATCTCTTTTAGTACGGATTCTATTTTATCAAAGTTAAATGTAACATCTCTGATTATTACGGTATTGTTGTCCTTATCAAGGATTATTGATCCTAGTGGGGTAATGTATGGCTTTAAAATCTCTTTTATATCTTTTGTATCTAAAAATCTTATATCATAGATTTTAGTTGAAATAAAATTCTCCTCCAATACCTTTTCATATTCACTGTAGTTTAATAACATTACTGTGTTATTTGTGTATACAATGTATATATCGCCGACTGTTGCCAATGATGTTATAGATTCATACATGGATGTGTTTTGGAAATTTATGCTCACTGTTTTTGGGGAAATTTGAGGAGATACATAAAGGTTTATGGGTAGTTGCTTTTTTAGAAAATTCAGTATGTATCTTACATCAACATTGTCAAAATTTCCTGTTATGGTGTTTGTTAATATAGATTTTAGTTCTGGGAATTCGTATCTTGGCACCTTTTTGGAGCTTCCCGATTCTGTTAGAGAAGGTGAGGGGGGGTATTGAGGGGGCTCTCCTTGGTATTGTGAAAACGAAGCGACATTGAAGATAGCTAAGAAAAAGATAAGCATTACTAGTCTTTTCATATTTCATTCCTCCTAGCAAATTTTAAAATCTAAAGTCTGAAACTAACAAAGAAATTTATACATTCTTTCTTAAGAATGAAAGAGATGATTTTACAAATCCTACAAATAGGGGATGTGGTTTCATTATGGAGCTTTGAAATTCAGGGTGAAATTGCACTCCTACCATCCATAGATTGGATGGGTATTCCATTATTTCAACTAATCCGTTTTCGCTGAAACCAGAAAATACTACTCCATTGTCCTCAAATATAGGTATATACTCTGGGTTAAATTCATATCTATGTCTGTGTCTTTCAAATATTTCATGTGATTGATAAAATTCATAAGCGAGTGTATTTTGTTTTAATATGACTTTTTGGGCTCCAAGTCTCATTGTACCGCCCTTCATGACAATTTTTTTCTGTTCGTCAAGCATTGATATGATTGGTTGTGGTGTCTTCGGATCAAATTCAGTGCTGTTGGCTTCAGTTATTTCACATACATTTCTTGCTATTTCAATTGCCATGATTTGCATACCTAAACATATCCCTAAAAATGGTACATTGTTTTCTCGTGCATACTTGATAGCAAACATTTTGCCTTCAATTCCCCTCTTACCAAATCCTCCCGGTACAAGTATACCATCTACCCTAGATAGAACATCAGATAACTCCTCTTGTGTAGAAGTTTCTGAATTGATGCTTATCAATTTTACTCTGACCTTGTTTTCTACACTTGCGTGAAATAGTGCTTCATGTATGCTTTTGTAAGAATCTTTAAGCTCAACATATTTGCCAACTATACCAATTGTTACCTCCTCTTCTATCTCTTCTATATTTTTTATTATGTTGATTTTCTTTTCTAAAAATGAAAGATCAGGCTTTTTATAAGGTAAACCTAGATAATCACATATAATTTTTTCAAGTTCTTGGTCCTCGTATAATAATGGGACTTCGTATATTGTAGGTAAATCTAACGATTTTATTACTGCTTTTTCTTCAACATTGGTAAAGAGTGCTATTTTTTTTAACTCTGTCTTGGAAAAATCTTTTTCACTTCTACAAAGTATTATATCAGGTTGGATTCCTAACTCCCTTAATTTGGCGACAGAATGTTGAGTAGGTTTTGTTTTTATTTCATCTGAGGATTTTAAGTAAGGTAGGAGAGTAACATGTATGAATAAGCAGTTTTTCCTTCCAACTTCTAGTGAGAATTGCCTTACTGCCTCTATGAATGGTATACTTTCAATATCTCCAACTGTTCCGCCTATCTCTATAAAAAGCACATCAACTTTTTTACCTTCTACTTCTTCCGCTTTCCTTATCGCATCCTTTATTTCGTTTGTTACATGAGGTATGACTTGTACCGTTTGACCAAGGTATTCACCTCGCCTCTCCTTTTCTATGACACTTTTGTAGATTTTACCTGCAGTTATTGAACTTGTACTATACATCTTTTGATTTAAAAATCTTTCGTAAGTACCAAGATCAAGGTCTGTTTCAGCACCATCAAAAGTAACAAATACTTCACCATGTTGATATGGATTCATTGTTCCAGCATCGACATTTAAGTATGGATCTATTTTGACCACATTTACATTATACCCCATTGATTTTACAAGTAGAGCCATTGAAGATGTACTGACACCTTTACCTAGAGAGGAGCAAACACCACCTGTAACAAATATATATTTTGTTTGACTCTCAAACATAGGTAAAAATATAAACAATCATACCTCAATTTATCAATTGAGTATGAAAACTGTTCCAAAATTCACAGGCTAGGCCTGACACAGGCTTGGCCTGTCAGGCTTGGCCTGCTTCTTCTTTTAATTAAGAAAGTGCTTTAAGCACCGCGTGCTTTAAGCACCACGTGCTTTAAGCACCACGTGCTTTAAGCACCACGTGCTTTAAGCACTCCCGCCCACCCGCCCAATTAAGTAAGGGATGCTCCGCATTGGAGATGCTTGGCATCGGGGATGCTTCGCATCCCTTAACCCTGTAAGAGGTTTTTTATAAGAAGGTGCTATGAAGCACTCCACCCACCCCTTTATGTTAGGAATGCATAGCATTCCTAAAACTTCGGTTTTTCTATTAAGAAATGTTTTAAGCCCCCACCCAACCCGCCTTTATTGTAAGGGATGCTTCGCATCCCAACGCTTCTTATGTTTTCAATCATGAATGTATTACTTAGTACAATATTTATAGTACAAGTACTATAAATATTTATTATAAGGTGCTGCGAAGCACCTCCCACCTATCTTTATCGCAGAGAGGCTTCGCCTCTCTTAAGTTATTTTACTAAAAGAGAGTATCCTAAGCAATTATTGAGTATGAATGTATTTTATTGAAAATACTTTCCCTTTACTTTAAAATCTCTCTTTAGAGGAGGAGGTATATGAGGAAAATTTTGATTATTATTGCAAGCTTTGTGTTTGTTGCCTGGGCTGGTACACTACTAGCAGAAGACCTGGATACGGGTTCTAAAAGCGTCAAGTTACTTTCAGTGAAGGGTAGGAAAGGCACAATTGAGTTTACTGTCAAAGTCAGTGACCTTAAGAAGTATGTTAATGATATGCTAGAAACCGTCAAGAAAGAAGCACAGGATCCTAATCTAAAAGGGCAGAAGAAGAAATCGGCGGAAAGCAGAGTGAATTTGTATGAAGAAAAGAAAAATAATCTGGATACTAAACCAATATACGCCTTGGCGATTGGTGGCACTCTCAATAGTTGGAATCCTGCCGAAAATCTTATGAAAAAAGTTGATAATGATACTTGGAAGTTGAAACTTGATGATGTTAGACTTGGGGATTTTGTATACAAGTTTGTTATATACCACAAGAATCCTCTGGATAAAGATTTTGATACAAAATCTGACATGACATGGGTTGAGGATCCATTTAATACAAATAAAAAGCCTGATGGTTTTGACGGTTATAATAGTGTATTGGATCTAAGTAAGTTTAAAAAAGAGGATTAATTTTTTATGAAGGGGGTATTATCCCCCTTCCTTCTACCTTAGGAAGTTGAGTAAAGACATCCCCATTAGCTTTGCACCTATTTGTAATCCTGCTTGGTGCGTTAATTCTAACATTTTGAGTTCTGTAACTGTTTGAGGTATATCTGTTGCTTGTACCTTTGAAAGTATATCTTTTAGATATACAATATCTGTGTTTAGTCTTAGGTCAACGGTTTTTAATCTTTCATATCTGGATCCTATTTCTGCTCGATACCTTAGAAAATTATCAAGTCCATTGTCAACGAGTGACAAATCTTCTCCTCCTAGGTTTTGCTGTTTACCTGCCAACATATCATCTCTTATTTTTATAAGAACATCAAATAAGTTCATTGAGAATACTTTCGCCTCTGGGTGGTAATTCATTGGAGTATTTGCACCTTTCTTTACTATTCCAAGACCCTCCATAACATTACCATCTCCTATATCTTCAATAGTTATACTATGTGGTACTGTACTCTCCAATACTAAAAAGTTACTACCTGTTGAGTTATCTATATATGCTTTAACGGGGATGTTTAGAGAATTTATTTTGTCAACGATTGTTTCTAAATTGTCACCTTTTGCTACTAGTACCTCAACTCCATCAATCTTAAATGTTTGATCTCTGTCTGCTACAAAACCTGTTCCTGGTATTGATGATTTTATAACTGTATTTTCTGATGCAAAAAGTCTATTGCCGCTTAAGTTTATTTGCACTAAGTCGTTCATATCTATTTGTCTCATTACTGTATCATCATTTCCCATAAAGGTAACTTTTTTTACCACTTCGTAATCAAGATTTTCAGATAATCCGTATTCAACTCTAAAGGGGGTATCCGTCATAGATCCACCGTAGAGAGATGATTGTTTATAGTATGAGTTTGCTATGTTTACAAGTTCTCTTATAAGTTGGTCAACTTCTATAGCCATTTTCTCAGTATCATCTTTTGTGTAAGTCCCGTTTGCTGCTTGAACTGTCAGCTCTCGGATTCTTTGGAGTATATCTGTAGCACTTTGTAAATTTGAATCCATTATGTTTAATTTTGCTTGGCCTTCTTCTATATTACTGATATAGGTTTCTATCTCTTTCAATCTACTTTGGAAATTCATTGAGAAAGTTGTACCAACAGGATCATCCTCTGGAATCCTTATCTTACTCATGCTTGTTAAATCAGTTTCTTTTTTGTTCATATTGATCATCCTGTCCTTGAGATAGTAGACAAATTCATTTGATATTGAGTTTTGTGTAACTCTACCAATCATAGAAGCCTCCTTGCTTCATTTTTATTTTCGGTTTAGGTATTGTATCTTTAAATTTAGTTTGTTAAAAATTATTTATAATTTTGTGTATCTCTTATTTATAATTTTATTTACCTCGAGGAGGTAAAATGATAGATGTATTAAATAAAGGTTTAGAAGGTTTGAGAGTCGATTTTTGTGATCTCAGATTTGAGGAATTGCATGGCACTTCTATAGTAATATCAAATGAAGGTATAGAAGAGGTGGCTTATAAAGACACAAATGGTGGTATAGTGAGGGTATTGGATAAGGGTGGAATGGCTTTTAGCTCTTTTAATTCGGTTGATAGCATGAAAAATGCTATAACGAGTGCTCACAAGTCAGCGAAGCTTCTAAGTACAAAATCAAAAATTGATATTACGCGATTTGAACCTATTAAAACTAAAGTTAGCACGAAGTATGAAATTGATCCATCTTCTGTAGATCTAGAGGAAAAAGTAAAGTTGTGCCAAGAGTACATGAGTATATTAAAATCTGAAGGTATTCAATCAGCAAGAGTTAGATATCTTGATTACAAAAAGAAAAAGTATTATGTGAATTCTGAAGGTAGTGAAATAGAAATGGAATTTACCTATAGTGGAATAAGTTTTGTAGCGTATGCTGTTGATGGTAGTAATGTCCAAAGAGCGGCAGAATCTATAGCGCTGTATAGGGGGTTTGAAGCAGTGTCAAACTTACATTCTAAAGTTGAGGAAGTTGTGAAAAGAGCTATAGATTTGCTTTCAGCAGAACAGATCGTAGGTGGTAAGTATAATGTTATAATTGATCCAAAACTTACGGGAGTTTTTGCACATGAAGCCTTTGGGCATCTTTCTGAAGCGGATCATATTTATGGAAATCAGAAGTTAATGGAAACGATGAAGATAGGTAGAAAGTTTGGTGTAGAGCGACTAAACATTGTTGATGATGGGAATATTGATGGGGTTGTTGGCTATACACCGTATGATGATGAGGGGATACCGGCGCAAAGGACATATCTAATAAAAGATGGTATTCTGAATGCTAGGTTACATTCAAGGTTGACATCTAATGTTATGAACGAACCTCTATCGGGAAATGCTAGAGCAATAACTTATGAATTTCCACCGTTAGTTAGGATGACAAATACATTTGTTGATAATGGTGACACTCCTGTTGAGGAGTTGTTTGAAAAGCTAGGTAATGGGATATATGTTGTTGACTTTCTAGGTGGACAGACAAATTTGGAGATGTTTACATTCTCAGCGGCTTATGGATACAAGGTAGAGAATGGCAAGGTAACAAAATTATTAAGGGATATAACTTTAACGGGAAATGTTTTTGAAACTTTGAGTAATATCGTTGCCATAGGCAACGATCTAAAAATAAATAGTACGATGGGAGGTTGTGGCAAAGGTGGTCAATCTCCCTTACCTGTGGGTGATGGTGGTCCTCACATTCTAGTTAGGGATGTGCTGATAGGAGGTAAAAGTGGACAATGAAAAAATTCAGAAAGAGATAGATAGAGAAATAAGAATAAAAAAAGTGAGCACAATGATAGGTAGTGATGCTCTTTTTAGAGGAGTATTTGTTGTAGAGGGTGCAATAAGGATAGATGGAAAGTATGATGGTAATATAAGAACGAGGGATATGGTAATAATAGGAGACGGGGGTAGAGTAAAGGGTGATATATATGGAGATACGGTGATTATTGGTGGGGGAGTAAAAGGTAACATTTATGCCATGAAAGAAATAATCTTATTGGACACTGCAAAAGTTTTAGGTGATTTGACAGCGACGAGGATACTCATAGATGAAGGAGCAAAGTTCAGAGGGAAATTTAAGAAAACATCTGAAGAAAATTTAAAACCGATTTTTGAAAGGGAAGTTGATGCTTTTGTAGAGAGTGAGAAGTCATCGTGGGAATGGTAGGATTAATTTTTCCCCTTACTTTCTTTTACTAATTTATAAACATAGGCAATTATTTCTGCGATAGCCTCGTACAATTCTGGTGGTATTTCAGATCTCAAGCTGATAGTCATTAAGGGATCAACAACTTCTGATTTGACAATGGGTATATTGTGCTCTTCGGCAACTTTTATTATCTTCTCAGCAAGCAAACCAACTCCCTTTGATATAACCTGTGGAGCAGACATTTCTTGAGATTCATACTTCAGTGCTACTGCTTTCTTCATTTTCCCCTCCTGTAATTATCATATTAACAAAAATCGGAGATATATTCATTTCCTCAAGTTTTGACTTGAGTTCATCAACGGAAGGTGAGTTTACATTAACATCACCGTAAAGATATATATCTAATTTGTAAAAATTAGGTAGTTTTTCAAAAATTATATACACACTAACTTTTTCTATTTCTGTGGAGAGGATTATCTTCTTAAACTTATCTTCATCAAACTCAACATACCCAAACCATTTTTCTTTATCCTTATCCTCTTGGTCAATAATTAAAAGTTTTTCGTTGTTCAAATTAGGGAACAGCAAAGAATTTAGAAAGATTTCCAATTCATCACTTCGGAATTTACCTCTCTTACTTTCGATCAGCACCTCTCGTATTAAGAGTAGTTTTTCCCTAGGTATATTCTCTTTTTTAGATTTTGCCAGGAGGCCTAGAATTAATGGTGGTATATTATAAACTTCATGAAGTTTGAAAAAATCAGTTTTTATTGGTAAAGAAAGACTTCTCAGAACATCAAGGAGAAAAAAATTACCCTTTGTCCGTTTTAATCCTAATTCAATTAAAACTTCATTTCTGTTTGTAATAACTGCGCTATCAACAACCTTTATTATTACTTTACCGTCTTTATTTGATAAAGTACCCCAGAATTCGGCACTAGGTATCTTACCTTCTACTTTAGCCTTGAATTCCCTGCCGTCTATTTTTATTAAGGCAAATTCACCGAAGTCCTTTATAACTTTTATAAACCTTGCATCCATTTACTTTGGAAGTTCTAGTTGCCAATCTTTGAAGTTGTAATATATGCCAGCACTTGATGGATCTATGCCTTTTATCCTTTTGCTAGCACCTACGAGAGAAGCCCTAGAGAATAGAAATAAGTAAGGTACATCATCAGTTATTATCTTATGGACCTCATAATAGATTTTTTTTCTTCTTTCTTTATCAAAAACCTTTCTACCTTCTTCACACAACTTATCAACAACAGGATTGTAATAACTTACATAGTTTATTCCGTTGGTAATTTGTGATGAGTGCCATATATCATAAGGATCAGGATCTATAGACAAACTCCAGCCAAACATGACCATCTGAAAAGATTTATCATCTATCTTCTTAGTGACTAAGGACCAATCAAGCACCCTTATTTCTAAATCAACACCGATTTTCTTGAGATCTTCCTTGAATATTTCCCCTATCTTTACACCTACATCTGATCCTTGTGGTATTATTAATTCTAACTTGAGCTTTTTGTCCCCCTTTTCTCTAATTCCATCACCATCAACATCTTTCCAATCGGCATCATCCAGGATTTTTGATGCTTTGGCTAAGTCAAATTCGTAGTCTTTAACATTTGGGTTAAAAGCCCAACTATTTGGGGGAAATGGCCCTGAAATAGATTCAGCGAGGCCATAATAGACACTTTCTAGAATTTGCTTTTTATTGAGTGAGTAAGCTAAAGCCTTTCTTACTCTTTTATCAGAAAGTATATTATCCTTAAGGTTAAGTGCAATTTGAGAGATGTTGAGTATGTAATACTTGTAAGCATTAAACTTGTCTTTAAACCATTTCTCATTAATTCTCTTAATCCAATCAACAGGCCTTATACCTGCTAAATCAGTTTCACCTACTCTAAGAGCATTAAACTCTACGGTAGGATCTTTTATTACCTTAAATATTATTTTTGATATTTTTGGCTCATTCGCTTTATCCCAATAATTAGTTACTTTTTCAAGTATTATATATTGACCTTCTACTATCTTACTGACTTTGTATGGACCACAACCTATGGGATACCTGTTATAGGTGGAATTTTGAAAGTCTTCTTTCTCAAAAATGTGTTTAGGTATAGGAGTCATTGACCAACTCTCAAGTGCTGGTGCATACGGTTCTTTATATCTAACCTCAAAGGTATATTTGTCTATCTTTTTCACATAGAGGACATTTTTATACTGAGCAACTTTGTTAAAAGCTTTAGAAATAGGATTCGTAATCATTGAATAGGTGTATACAATATCATCTGCTGTTAAATTAACGCCATCATGCCAATAAACATTTGTTTTTAGCTTAAACCTAAAGAGGGTAGAATTTTCAGAAACTTCAAAAGAATCAACAATCTTTGGGACAATGTCTAGGTTTTTATTAACTTCAAAAAGGGAGTCGTAGATGAAACTTATCACTGTTGATGAATACACATCAAGAGAGGAAACGGGATTTAAAGTTTGTGGTTCCTGTGAAAGAGTTAAGACAATTGTGTTTTCATCTCTAGATGAACTCCCCCTTGAACACCCAAAGAAACTTAGGAGAAGCACACCAAACAGAAATACAAAAAATAGTTTTTTCATAGATACACCTTACAAAAGTGTTTAAAATTCATTCCCTTTTTTTCAAGTTAAAGAATAATTTGCTATGATCACATTTAAATTTTCACAATAATTAAATGTATAAATTTTCAACTATAGAAAAAATTGTTGGGGCTCTTGTTGTTTTGTCTATAATTTTGCTTATATTTCTGATACTCTTTATTGGTAAAGCTAATGAATGGTTTAGGCCTATGGTTAATTACTACACCATACTAAACAATGCTTCTGGTGTATCAAAGGGAGGTAAAGTGACATACAAAGGAATAACGATAGGCAAAATATACAATATTGAACTTCAGCCAGATGAAAATTTTAAAATTTACATTAGTATTTACAAGGAATACGCAAACAAAATAAGAAGTGATTCAATTTTTATAGCAAAATCTTCCCTATTGGGTGGTAAATCATTTGAAATTGTCCCCGGCTCGCCTGATAGCGATCTTATTCCTCCTGGTGAAATTATATACTCTCTTGACACCTATGAGGGCAAGGTTTTAGCAAAACTAAAAGGATTTTATTCCTCCGGTGAGGATATATCGAAGATAATAAACGATGTTTCAACAATAACTACAATGATAATCAATTACCTTAATGAAGGTGGAGAGATTAACTCTGTACTTAAAAATGTGAATGAATTGCTCTTGAATGCTAATGAAACAGTTAAGCAACTGAAATTATCAACTTTACCTAAAGTTGATACACTTGTTGATAAGAGAGTTGGGGATCTTGTTGATTCGTTAGTCATAACTTTGAATAGGCTAAGAGCAATCCTTGAAAGCGAAAATGTATCAAAAAGTCTTGACAATGCTCAGAAAATAACAAAAGATTTATCAACTGTTTCAGAAGAACTAAAAAACAACAAAGACAACATATCAAGTCTGATAAAAAATTTGGAGAAAATTACAAAAAACCTTGAAGAGATAACAGAGGGACTTAAGAAATTTGCAAAATAATTTTAATAATAGGTTGTGATTTGAAATTGTTTTTTGTTAGAATTGTTAAATGAAAGTTGTTGTTCTGTGTGGTGGTAAAGGTGAAAACCTTTGGCCAATTTCGCGAAAAAATTTACCTAAGCAGTTTAGTAAGTTGGTTTTTGAGAAATCGCTTTTTCAAGAAACAGTTATTAGACTATCAAAATTTATCCCTTTTGAAGATGTTTTTTTTGTTTTTCCTGATGAATACAAATTTTTTGTTAGATCGCAAGTTATTGAGATTTTTGGTTCAAAAGCTATAAATGAGATTATAGAACCTAGTTCTAGAGGCACTTTACAGGCAATTGTATTCTCTCTTATTAATTTTATCAAAAGTGGTGTTGATGGGAATGAGGTTTTGGTTTTTATTAATTCTGATCAACTTTGGCGTGGTGAATATTTTGAAAAATTAGAGAAATTTTTTAGTTTAGTTAGGGATTTTTATTTTGACAAGATTCTTTGTGCGGTCTCAAGTAATGTTGTTAAAGTTAAAGATTATGTTAAAGTTGGTGAAAAATTTGAGGATGATTTCTTTGAATTTGGGGGATTAGATAAATCTTCAAATTTTGGTAATTTAGGTATTTATGTGGCTCGTTTCAAAAGTTTGATAAAAATGTTACAGTCTAATTTTGGAAAATCAGTTGAGAGTTTGTATGAGTCTCATGAACTTGATAAACAAAGTTTTGAGTTTTTTATCAACAAAGTCAAAGAGGATATTTTAGTGTATGATTTAGGGGTTGAGGTTTTGGATATAGATAATATCACTGATATTAGGAATATCCTCGTTGAGGATGATAATAAGAATAACTTAAGAGGTGATGTCATAGTCAGCAATGCTAGTAATTCTTTAATTTTTTCTAGTAAGAGGCTTATAGTAGTCAGCGATATTTCTGATATAAATGTTATTGAAACGCCTGATGTCGTTTATGTTTCGGGGAAAACACCTGGCAATAAAGATTTGATTAATTTACTTGAGGGTAGGGAAGAGTTAGAAAGTGGTGTTATATCTTATAGGCCGTGGGGTAATTATACAGTTATAGATAGAGGACCAAATTACCAAATAAAAAAGATTGTTGTAAATCCAGGCGAGAGTTTGAGCTTACAGCTACATTATCACAGGAGTGAGCATTGGGTTGTTATAAAGGGTACTGCTAAGGTTACTATTGATGATAAAGTTTTGTTTTTAAGAGAAAATGAAAGCACATTTATACCAAAAACTGCAAAGCATAGATTAGAAAATCCCGGTAAAATTCCATTGGAGATAATAGAGATACAAATAGGTGAATACATAAGTGAAGATGATATTGTAAGGTTTTCTGATATTTATGGTAGATGATTTTGTTGAAGTTTATATACACTACTATTTTGTTTGTATTAATAGTACCTATTGCAGTTGTCCTTGCTACATTAGGTATTATTGCTAGCATATTCTCGAAAAATATATCACACTATGCGGAGAAAATATACTTTAGGATTATACTTTTCCTTACTTTCACAAAGGTTGAAGTTGAGGGATCTGAAAATATAGATTTCGGCAAAAGATACATTGTTATTGCTAATCATCAAAGTTTTTTTGATATAATCACTATTTCTGCCTCATTACCTCTTCAGTTGAGATGGGTCTCAAAAAAGTCAATATTCAATATTCCTTTTATAGGTCAATTCATGAGAGCGATGGGATACATTGAGTTACCTAGGGAAAGATTAAAAACTTCTGTTACAATTATCAAAGAGAAAGCAAAAAAAATTGATGGGTGTCCTGTGATATTTCCAGAGGGTACTCGTTCTGTTGATGGTAATATTCAGAAGTTCAAGAGAGGTTTCGTGATTTTAGCGCAAGAATTAGGATTAGATGTGCTCCCAATAGTTGTGTTTGGTACTAGGGATGTAATGGGAAAGGGGAAACTTTTGGTAACTCCCTTCCGTAAAGTTAAGTTAAAGATTCTGAAACCTATCCCGAACGATGTTGTTGTTTCAGATAAGGAAATTCAAGATAAACTGATGAAGATGTTTGCTGGAGAATTGAACGCTTAAATGTAGTTTGTCTCATTGACCATAATTGAGGTGCTTTGTTTCGTGTAATGAGATGTTTTCATTAGTAAGGTTATTTAATAAACTTGTTTATTTTGCTAAAGCGAATATATTGAAAAATAATGTTTAATCATAAATACTTAAAGTAAGCATGGATAATGTAAAGTTAACTAGAAATAATGATATTCACATACTCAAGGTTTCTGGCTTTTTGAATGTGGAATCTGCGAATGGCCTTGAGATGATTTTAAATGAACTTATAGTGAAGGAAAACCCAAAGAAAGTTATCTTTGACTTTAGTGAATTAGAACACATATCAAGTAGTGGGCTCAGAGTAATTATGAATTTTTACAAAAAGATGTCAGCGAAAAATGGTAAGGTGATAATATGTTCTTCTAAAGAAGGGATAAAAAAAGTGCTAAAACTTGTAGAGTTGGATAGTATTCTTGAAACTTACAGCACACTTGAAGAAGGTGTCAAAAGTTTAGAAAATCTTTAGATTTTTTATCAAAGGAAGGTGATTCTTCTTGGTCTTTGGATTTATTTTTCTCAATGTCTCTGATTATTTTTTCAACATCTTCGTTTTTACCACTAGAATGCAAATCGCATCTTTCGGAAGGTTCAGTGCCGGTTATAAAGTATTCCTTCCTGACCTTAGGACAGAAGGGGGTGGCTAACTTCCCTGATTCTGTGCATACATCTACGCTCACTATACCACTGGGCATATTGATTTCTAACGGTGGTAAATATTTGTTTCTAGTTGCATAATAATCCCTCATGTACTCTCCAAAGACGGGAGCAGCAATTGCACCACCAACCATTCCCCTACCCATTGATACGGAAGATTGATCAAATCCAAACCATATTGCAGTAACGAGTCCATCAGTGGTAAATCCAACAAACCATGCATCACGCCAGTAGGAAGAGGTTCCTGTTTTACCCGCGCATTCACCCGTAAATCCGACATTTCTCACGCTTATGCCTGTACCATGGTTAACAACATCTTTCATCATACTGGATACAATGAAAGCAGTTTGTGGAGAAATAACTTGAGAAGATACCTTTTGTCCCGATTCAGATACAAAATCTTTGATAACCTTACCATACTTATCCTCAACTCTCAGAATTGCTATAGGTTCTATTCTCGTCCCCATCCTAGGGAAAACAGTAAAAGCTGTAGCTACTTCTAGAGGTGAGACCTCAAGAGTACCAAGTGCCGAAGCCATGCTGTTTATATACTTATTAACTTCATCGTTAGATAAGTTAAAAAACTTTGATATGTAACTTCTCAATACCCCTAAACCTATTCTTTCAAGTATTTTTACACTGACAATGTTGAGAGATAATTTTAGAGCATCTCTAACTGTAGTTAAGCCTTGGTAGTTACCTTCATAATTTTTAGGAGACCATACATTACCTTGATATGTGTATTCTATAGGTTCATCTACAAAAGGTGTAGCGGCAGTAATTAATCTTGAATCAATTGCTGAAGAGTAAAGAAAAGGCTTGAATGCCGATCCTAATTGTCTTTTTGCCTGTATTGCTCTGTTAAACCTATTGACAGGTGAAAATTCACTACCTCCAATCATTGCCTCTATGTATCCATTTTTAGAATTGACAGAAACTAATGCGCATTCTATCCTATTTTTCGTCTTTTCAGTTAAAGAAAATTTCAAAAATTCATCGTAGGAATTTGCTCTCAATGATTCGCTACCAATCATTTCGGAAATCATCGAAAGGGCATAGTACGAATACTTTACATTCTCTTTTATTCTGTTGAGAGTTGATGAAGTTCTAACTTCAAGTATTGGAGTTATTTGATTTACCAATCCCAAAAGGTCAACATACTTCATATACGCTTCAGAGCTTCTGGAAAAATTGTCATCGTACAATTTTTGAGCGTAATCTCTATACTTTTTTAGGTACTTCTCTGCTATAATCTGTTTATCAAGGTCAAGGGTGGTATAAACTTTGAAGCCAGATTTGTAAACAGATTCATCACCAAAAAGTTGTGCTATGATTGTTCTAATGTATTCAGTAAAGAATGGCGCATTGATAGAAGTTATTTCTGCAACCTTAAGTTTTAGTTCTGAAATCATCGGGGTATAGGAAGCCCAGAAATTTGAATAATATTCATCAATCTTGTCTTCTGGTATAATTCCAAGTGAAGCCATTCTTTTTAAAACAAGATATTGCCTTTTTTTTGCATTCTCTATGTTGACAAAAGGAGAGTAGACATTTGGACCTTTAGCGATAGAAGCAATGAGTGCTGCTTCTGGGATCGTTAGATCTTTGGCACTTTTACCAAGATATACCTCAGAAGCCATCTCGACCCCATAAGCACCAAAGCCAAAATATATCTGATTTAGATAAATTTCCATTATCTCTTCCTTTGAATATTCTTTTTCTATCTGGAGAGCGTACCAAGCCTCCACTAATTTCCTAAGTATACTTCTTTCACCTGTAGTAAATACCCTTTTTGCAAGTTGTTGAGTTATTGTACTAGCGCCCTCTTTGATCTTACCGGAGAGTAGATTTTTTACAAAAGCTTTGATGATCCTCTGAACGCTTATACCTCTATGATAAAAAAAATCCTCATCCTCAACAGAAACAAAAGCCATAACAACATTTTTGGAAATCTCATTGTAAGAAACAAACTTCCTTTTCTCAACAAACAATTCAGAAATGAGTTTACCATTTTGATCATAAATTTTCATTGGCTCAGGTATAGCAAGGTATCTAAGATTTTTAACTTGTACAGGATCGTAAACAGTAGCAATCAATATCCCCAAAAAAATAGCAATAAGCATGGAGAAAATAAATGTGAATATAACAACGAACTTCAAGAAAGATTTTAATGTTACATTCGGAAGAAACAACCTAACTAACCGCTTTATCATCTTACCATCTCCATCAACATCTGAACTATTAGACACACAAAGAATTATTTTTGTTTAAAGATTTACTTTTCAATTCCAATTGAGGTTGTTGAAAAAATTTCGTGCTATAAACACTTAAGAAACTCTCACCCACCCGCCCAATTAAGTAAGGGGTGCTCCGCATCGGAGATGCTTGGCATCGGGGATGCTTCGCATCCCTTAACTCTGTAAGCACTTTTCCTTTCAGGAAAGAAGTAGGTATTTTGCAAAAGTGAAGAGAGGCAGAGCCTCTTGGAGGCAGAGCCTCTCTTCAACTAATTAGGGTGGGAGGGTGGGACTACTAAAAGGTGCTTCATAGCACCTTCTTAATTAAATGCTTTAAGCACAAGTGCTATTAGCACAAGGTGCTACAAGCCACCTTAACCCACCCATTTTATCGTTGGAAGGCTACGCCTTCCAACGCCTTTATAAAAAAAAGTACTTTAAGCACTTATAGCAATCTATTGAGTTTTTACAAGGATTTTTGATTAGGGAAGTTTGGTTGTTCTGAATATTTGATTAAAACTTCTTTGTAAGTTATTAGATTAACTATAAGAAGATGCTATTTAGCACATTACTTTAAGCAATTCCCTC
>Ga0123519_10001359_pt1 | contig 41848 bp, 34 predicted proteins | sample YelNatPaOPRAMG02_FD_87396 | JGI IMG/M metagenome (GOLD analysis project Ga0123519, IMG submission 87396) | Hot spring microbial communities from Yellowstone National Park - Yellowstone National Park OP-RAMG-02 (version 2) | ecosystem: Environmental > Aquatic > Thermal springs > Hot (42-90C) ...
AGTTTACCCTTGCATTCTCCACCATTTATAATGAAAGAAAGATAAGTTTTTAAAGATTCACTTATTTCTTCTGGTTTAGTAGCAGGTGGTTTTAGCGATACATTAGCACTAGTTACAACTAATGGATAATTAATTTGCCTTAAAATAAACAGAGCCACTTTGTGATTTGGCACCCGAATTCCTACTTCTCCTTCTTTATTTAATATGTATGGCGGAAGTAATTTTGTTGAGGACGGTAAGACCAGTGTCAATGGCCCTGGCCAAAACTTTTTCATAAGTTTTAAAGAGGCATCTACTGTTTTTGTCAAAGCAATAGCTTTTTTCATACTTGCAACCATCACAGAAAGGGGTTTCTGAGGTAAGCGACCTTTTATTTTATAAATCTTTTCTACTACAGTTTTTGTTAAAACTCCACCTAATCCATAAACTGTTTCAGTAGGAAATGCAATAAGCTCATTATTTAAAAGTGCTCCTGCAACTGACTGCCAAACTTCTTCCTTGAAAAGATTATCTGCAAGAATTACTTTTGCCATTTTTAAAAAATTTTTAAGGGAAACTGCTTGTTACGCCATTTATTAACTCTAAAGTTAAAATTCGCTCTTTTCCAGAAAAATCCTTTGTTACTTTTACTACTCTAAAATTGTTCCTTATTTCAGGCAGCCATACTAATTTTTTAATTTGTTCCAATCCTGCTTCAAGCACTACTGCACCTCCTAATTTTAAAAATTTTGGAGAATTAACAATTAACTCTTTAATCCAGGCCAGTCCATCTTTGCCACCCCATAGAGCTAGCCTTGGTTCTAGTTTTACTTCTGAAGGTAATTTTTTAATCTCTCTATAATCTATATAAGGTAAATTAGCTACAATTAAATTAAACTTTTTCCTTAGTTTATAAATAGGGGCAAACATACTTCCACATAATAACTTAAGACGAGTAACCCCTAACAGAGCTTTATTTATATTGGCCACTTCTAGAGCTTCTTTGCTAACCTCTACCCCTACCCCCTGTAAAAAAGGGAGTTCAAGCATTATACTTAAACTAACTACACCTCCACCGACACCAATTTCTAAGAAGCTCCCATTTTTAATATTATGCTCAGTAAACCAATTGATGACTTCTTCTACAAGAAGTTCTGTTTCCCACCTTGGAATGAGAACATCACTGGTAATAAAAAATGTAACTCCTCGAAAATGTCTTTGCCCTAAAATATAAGGAAGTGGTATACCTCCTGCTACTCTTTTTTTAAGTAAACGAATAACTTTCTGTAAATACCAATCAGGGAGGGGAAGAGAAAAATTACGATAAATCTTAGCTAAATCATATCCAAGTAAAAATTTTAATATTAAATGCACCTCTTCTTTTGGAAGAGAAAACTTATGCTGAATATAATTAAATAACTTCCCTACAGTCAAATTCTCTTTATACCAGACTTTTTAGTCTCTCTTCCTGTTCATTTTGAATCAAGGCTTCTATCAATTCATCTAAATTGCCTTCCATTATATCCTGTAGTTTATAAAGTGTAAGATTAATTCTATGGTCCGAAACTCTTCCCTGTGGGTAGTTATAGGTTCGAATTTTTTCACATCTTTCTCCGCTGCCTACTTGATTTTTACGAGCTTGATCAATTTCTTCCTGTTGAGCCTGTTTATATTTTTCAAATAAATGAGCCCTTAATATTCGCATAGCTTTTTCTTTGTTTTGATGTTGAGACCGCTGGTCTTGACAGCTAACTACAATTCCAGTTGGAAGATGGGTTATTCTAACAGCAGAGTCTGTTTTGTTTACATGTTGACCTCCTGCACCGCTAGCTCTAAATGTATCTATCTTAAGGTCTGCTGGATTTATATTTACCTCTACTTCTTCTACCTCGGGAAGCACAGCTACTGTAGCAGTAGAAGTATGAATCCTGCCAGATGCCTCTGTAATAGGAACTCTCTGGACTCGATGAACACCACTTTCATACTTTAAATGGGTGTATACATTTTTACCTTGAATAGAAAAGATAATCTCTTTAAATCCTCCATGACCAGCAGTATGGGAACTTAGAACTTCTGACTTCCAGTGCTTCTTTTCAGCATATTTAACATACATCCTAAAAAGGTCGCCTGCAAATAAGCTGGCTTCCTCTCCACCTGCCCCAGCTCTTATCTCCATAATTATATTTCTTTTATTAATTGGGTCTTCTGGTAGTAATAGTTTTTTCATAGATTTACTTAAACTTTCTTTTTTATTAGCTATCACTTCTAATTCATTTTTAATTAACAACCTCATATCTTCTTCTACTTCTTCTGTTAAAAGTTCTTTTAAATCATCCTCATTTTTTGTTAAATTTTGATACTCTTTAAATAAAGTAACTATTTCTTCTAAATCTGCCAGTTGTTTGGATAAGTTCTTATATTGTTCTATATCTTGTATGACTTGAGGTTGAGATATTTCCTCCTGAAGTAAAGCATACTTTTTTTCCAATTCTTTAAGTTTATTCCACATTGCATTTAAATCCCCCTTAAAAAATTACACTTACAGATTTAAAAGAAATAAATAATCTTTTCTACTATAATGACAAGTAGGAACGCAATGGCCCCTTTTAACCTTCCCAGAATTCTCTAAGCCATTTGCTTCGAGTAGGATGACGAAGCTTTCTTAAAGCTTTTGCCTCTATCTGGCGAATTCTCTCTCTGGTAACCCCAAATTCTTGCCCCACCTCTTCCAGAGTCCTTGGTCTCCCATCTATTAAACCAAAACGTAGTTTAAGTACTCTTTTTTCACGCTCTGGTAAATTCTTCATCACATCTTCCATCTTTTCTTTTAATAAGATAAAAGATGCAGCATCTGCAGGAGCTATAACCCCCTGGTCCTCAATAAAATCACCAAGATGGCTATCTTCTTCTTCTCCAATTGGCGTTTCTAGAGAAATAGGGTCTTGAGCTATTTTTAATATCTCTCGGACTTTATCCAGATTCATAGCTTCTCTTCGTTTTACCTCTTCTTCTAGCATAGTAGCATAATTTTCTTCTGATATAGATACTTCAGACTTGGCCAGTTCTCGCTTTACCTCTTCTTTATCTACGGGAAACATTTCACGTGCTATTTCTTCAACATTTGGTTCTCTACCATACTCCTGAAGTAATCTGCGAGATACCTTAATTAATCTATTAATTGTTTCTACCATATGTACTGGAATTCTAATGGTTCTTGCTTGATCTGCAATGGCTCTGGTGATAGCCTGACGAATCCACCAGGTTGCATAGGTAGAGAATTTGTATCCTTTATGATAATTGAATTTTTCTACAGCTCTAATAAGTCCTAAATTCCCTTCCTGAATTAAATCCAGGAAGAGCATACCTTTACTACTATTTACATATTTCTTAGCGATACTAACCACTAGCCGCAAATTAGCTTCTATTAATTTCTGTTTGGCTTTTTGGGCTTCTTCAATTATTGACTCCAGCTGTTTTTTAACTTCTTCATCGTTTTCTTTTGAACAAATGAACTTTGAATAAAATGGACACAGAATACTAAAAGTTAAAAATCCTTCAAATACTACTGGTAAGAACAACAATGCTCCACCGATATCGCCCTTTAAGTTTAATTCTTTTGCTTTTTTCCATATAGCTTCACAGGTTAATTTGCGAGCCAACACTTCCTTCATTTCTTTTTTTAAGAATTCTTCAACTTTACGAGAATAAGCTTGCACCCCAAGCTCATTAGCAATGATAGAGCGAATTTTTTGCTTTACTTCTTCTTTTACAAAGTTTTCTTCATCGAAAATATCCTTAATGTTATATTGTTTAGAAAGATTAATGAACGTTTCGTTTTCTAAATTGTGTAATTGTTCAATCTTTTTAGACAAATTCACTTCTTCCTCCGGGGAAAGAAGTTCTACCTGTCCTATCTCTTTTAGATACATTCTTACCGGGTCATCAATAAATACACCCAGAGATGCTACATCTATATCTGTTTCATCTTCTTTCTCCTCTTTTTTAAAAACTTTTACTGGAGCAGATGTATTGCTAATTTGAATGCCTTCCTGACTAAATATATCAAATAGATTTTCTAACATATCTTCTGTGAAATATCCTTTTTCTGGCTTCAATATAGTGGAAATATCATCGTAAGTAAGGTAACCCTGTTGCTTCCCTTTTTCAATAAGCTCTCTTAATTCTTGAGAATAGTTTTGATATAACACTTACAAGCACCTCTTATGGAGCTTTAATTTTTGAGCAATCTCTAAACTCTCTCTTAATAATTTATCCTGTTGTTTTTCTATTTGGTAAAGGTCTTCTGATGAAAATTCTTTCTTTAAACGAAGATTTTGATATTGCAAATTAAGTTCCTCCTGAATCAACTCTATCTCCTTTAATCTTTTTAATAATTTATTCCTTTTAAATCTTTCAATATAAATAAATAAATTTTCTTTGCTAGAAAATAGCTCTTCCTTAAAAAATATTTGAGATAAGAAAGAAGCTTCTTGCTGTGTAAGTTTAGGCCAGAGGCTATTTAAAGGTTTTTCTTCTTTAACTAGCTCTATAAATAATTTCTTACAAAGAGGCTCTGTAAAATCTTCTTCAACAAATTCTTCTTTACACACAGATATTATCTCCGGGTGGAATATAATAGCTCCCAGTAGTTCTAACTCAATCTTAGGGTATTCTTGTTGTAATTTAATAACTTCGTCTTTTTTCTTAGGTTCACCAGCAAATAATTTAAGCCTGCTACAATAACTCCTTATGCTCTGTTCATTTAAAGATAGTGCGCTTGCTAATTTTTTAAAATATTCATCTTTTTGCACTGGATTGCTTATGTTAATGACAAAAGGTAAAATTTTTTTAAGCAACTCTTCTTTGCCTTTAATAGTAGATATATCAATCTGACTAACAAGCAATTTAAGTAAAAATGTGAAAAAATCCTTTCTTTCTTTATACAGTCTCTCAAAAGCTTCTTGACCCTTTTCTCTGATATACTCATCAGGGTCACTACCTTGTGGAAGAGGAATTACAGAAACACTTAAATTAAACTTATCTAGTATCTGCACACTTCTAGAGGTGGCTTTTATACCTGCTTCATCTCCATCAAAAGCAATTATAACCTCTGAATTATATCTGGATAAAAGATAAGCTTGTTCCTCTGTCAGAGCAGTACCAAGTGGTGCTAAAGCAGTAGTAAATCCGTATTGATGTAAGGAGATTACATCAAAATAGCCTTCTACAAGTATTGGAGGGGTATTAGCTAACTGGCGTCTGGCAAAGTTAATACCATATAAGCTTTTACTTTTATGAAAGACTCGGGTATCGCGTGTATTTAAATATTTGGGCATTTCACTGCCAAGGCTTCGACCACCAAAAGCAATAATTTTCCCCTGAACATTAAATACCGGGAATATAATTCTATTATAAAAAAAGTCCGAGAGTATTTCTTCTCTTTTAATTAACAATCCTGCTTCCATAGCTTCTTCTATATCAATCCTTTGAGAAGTAAGGTATCTTTTTAGTTTATTACCCCCAGGGGCAAATCCTAACCGAAAGTTTTTTGCAGATTTAGTAGTGACCCCTCTATTTTCTAAATAAGAACGTGCTTCCTCTCCTTCAGATGTCTCCCACAGACATTTTTCAAAAAAGTTACAAGCTAACTCATTTATATCATAAAAGTTATCTTCCCTTTTTTCATAAGCCGCCATAGAAGGCAATTTCACCCCTGCCTTCTTAGCTAAATCTTGCAAAGCTTGCCAGAAAGAAATATTTTCTATTTTCATTAAGAAGTGAAACACATTTCCTCCAGCTCCACATCCAAAACAATGCCAGAGTTGGCGGCGGGGACTAACATAAAAGGAAGGTGTCCTTTCACTATGAAAAGGACAAAGACCTACCATATTAACTCCCTGCCGCTTAAGCTGAACATACTGCGAAACAATTTCTATCAAATCTATTTTTCTCCTTATTTCTTCTATTAAATTTTCTTCCATTGTTTTTCTTTAATTGCTGCTTGTGCTGCTGCTATACGGGCTACAGGTATTCTGTAAGGAGAACAGCTTACATAATCCAGTCCTATCTCATGGCAAAATTCTACACTACTTGGCTCTCCCCCATGTTCTCCACAGATTCCAACTTTAAGATTACTTCTAGTAGCTCTACCCTCTTCTACACCCAGACGCATAAGCCTTCCTACGCCAATTCTATCAAGTATTTCAAATGGATTTTCAGTTAGAATACCTTTTTTAATATATACTGGAATAAAGCTTCGCTCCGCATCATCTCTACTAAAACCATAAGTAGTCTGAGTAAGGTCATTTGTGCCAAATGAGAAAAATTCTGCAAATTTAGCTAACTCTCCTGCTACTACACAAGCTCTGGGCAATTCCATCATTGTCCCTACTTTATAATCTAACTTTACACCCCAGTGCAAAATAACTTCATCTGCTACCTCTTTAACCAGATTGTAAGTAAACTTCATCTCTTCTATATGAGCTACACCCGGGATCATCACTTCTACTTTAGGATTTTTGCCTTTTTTGACTAAATTACAGGCTGCATTGAAAATCGCTCTTACTTGCATACGATAAATCTCTGGATATACGATACCAAGTCTGCATACCCTTAAACCGAGCATAGGATTTGCTTCATGAAGAGCTCTTACTCGTTTAAGTATCTTCTCTTTTTCTTCTAGCTCCTTTTCACTTCTTCCTTGAATACGCATAGTAATAACTTCCTCAAGTAATTCTTCCAGGGATGGTAAAAATTCATGTAAAGGAGGATCGAGCAATCTAATAGTTACAGGTAAGCCATCCATAACTTCTAATATTTCTTCAAAGTCTTTTGTTTGCATCTCCTGGAGTCTTGAGAGAGCAGATTCTCTTTCTTCTAAAGTATCTGCCATAATCATTTCTTGCATTATTGGAAGCCTATCTTTAGCCATAAACATATGCTCGGTCCTGCATAGTCCTATACCTGTAGCTCCAAAAGAACGAGCTTTAGCTGCATCTGCAGGTGTATCTGCATTTGCATAAACTCCAAGTCTTTTTATGTTATCTGCCCACTCCAGTATTGCCTTAAATTCAATACTAAACTCCGGCTCTATGGTGTCTAATTTTCCATAAAAAACCTGCCCCACTGCACTTCCATCTGCTCTAATGCCACTTCCATCAATAGTAATTATTTCCCCTTCTTTTATTACTCTATCTCCAACTTGAAACTCCCTTCTATCTAAATCTATTTTAATAGCAGTGCAGCCAGCTACACAGGGCTTACCCATCTGACGAGCTACAACTGCTGCATGGCTTGTCATTCCACCTTCACTTGTTAGTACCCCCTGAGCTTTTATCATACCGTGAACATCATCAGGAGTAGTTACAGGACGAACCAGGATTACTTTCTTGCCTTTTCCGCCCAACTCTGCTGCCATATCTGCATCAAACACAACAGCACCGCTAGCTGCCCCTGGAGAGGCAGGTAATCCTTCTGCAAGGAGCAATCCACTCTTTTGTGCAGACTTTTTACTTTTGGGGTCTATCTGGGGATGAAGTAGTTGTTTAACCTGATTTGGAACTATCATCATCACAGCTTCGTTGGGTGTAATTAATCCTTCCTTTACCATCTCGTAAGCAATTTTTACTGCTGCCTGAGTGGTTCTTTTAGCAGAACGGGTCTGAAGCATATACAATTTACCTTGTTCAACTGTAAATTCAAGGTCCTGGACATCCTTGTAATGACGCTCCAAGGTAGAGCAAACTCTGGCAAACTCTTCATATATCTCTGGCCATTCTTCTTTCATTACAGAAATAGATTTTGGAGTTCTAATCCCAGCTACTACATCTTCTCCCTGGGCTTTTGGTAGATATTCTCCCCATATCTCCTTCTCTCCTGTAGAAGGATTACGGGTAAAAGCTACACCTGTGCCAGAAAGTTCTCCTATATTTCCAAAGACCATTGCCTGCACATTAACTGCAGTGCCAAGATCATGGGGAATCTTGAATTCATTGCGATAACTAATTGCATTAGGATTATTCCATGATTTAAACACAGCTGCAATTGCCATTTCCAGTTGTTTATAAGGGTCACTGGAAAATGGACTTCCTGTATGACTTTCAATAATTTTCTTAAAGTTTTCTACAATTTCTTCCCAATCTTCTGCAGAAAGGTCTATATCTAGTTGGACACCTTTTTCTTTTTTCTTACTTGCAATAACTTTTTCAAACTCCGTTTTTTCTATATCCAGCACTACATTACCAAACATCTGAAGAAATCTTCTGTATGCATCATAAGCAAAGCGCTTATCTGAACTTTGTTTAATTAGCCCTTTAACAGTTTCATCATTTAATCCTAAATTTAATACTGTTTCCATCATACCTGGCATAGAAAATTTTGCTCCGGAGCGAACAGAAAATAAAAGTGGATTTTCTCTGTCACCAAACTTCTTACCTAACTTTTCTTCTATTATTTTAATTTTTTCTTTTATTTCTTCAATTAAGCCTTCACTCAGATGCCCTTCTTTTAGGTAATTTCTACAAACTTCTGTGGTAATTGTAAAACCTGGTGGCACAGGAAGTCCGAGTTTAGTCATCTCTGCTAGATTTGCACCTTTTCCTCCCAAAAGCTCTTTCATATCTTTATTACCTTCCTCAAATAGATAAACCATTTTTTTAGTAGCTGTAAGCATATATATAACCTCCTTTGTAAATATTTATTAAATACTATTCCCGACTTTAGGCATAAAGTCTATTTATTAAACTACTGAGCATTCGCTCTATTTCTCTACTTGATAAAATTGAGTTACTAATTGCATAAATTTTGCCAAACAACTAAGACTTTATAAGTTTTCACATCCTTTGTGCTAAGCCTTCGGAGTTAATCCGGCTATTTAACCTCCTTTAATTAAATTACAATTTGAGAAAAATTACCCATAATAGAAAAATAACTACTTATCTCTTTTAAAAGTGATAACCTGTTAAGCTTTAACTCTTCTTTATTTACCATTACCATAACTTCATCAAAAAATTTATTTATTTTGGGTGCCAGAATTATAAGTAAATGTAAAAAATCCTTATAATTTACTTCGTCTGAAGCATTTAAAATTTTATTTCCTAATTTTTTTATATTATAGAACTCTTTATAAAGTTCTCTTTCTGCTTCTTCAAGTAAAAGTTCTTCTTTTACATAAGTAGCAGAGTTTAAAGCTTCTTCTTTATTAATTATATTGATAATTCGCAATAGAGCAGTTAAAGCCTCTTTTCCGGAGAGTAAAGTTTTAAAATCAGCTAAAGCTTGAATTTTGTTAAAACTGCTTTTAATATCCTGCCAGAATTCTCTTTTTGCACATCTAATTATATCGTATGGTAAGCCTTCTTCAGTAAGCATATTTTCCCATCGCTGGTATAAAAACTCTTCCAATTCCTTTAACACTTTAGCATCATCTCCACTATATAGCCTATCCTCTCTTAAAATTTCAAGTGCCTTTGTGGAGATATTTTTTAAGTTTAATTTGACCTTACCCTGCCATAGAAGCCTTAGCACTGCTATTGCCAGTCTCCTCACTCCATAAGGGTCTGAAGAGCCAGTCGGTATAAAACCTTTAGCCCAGAAAGCTACAATCGAATCTATCTTATCCAGCAGGCTAACTACCTCTCCCTCTAATGTTGATGGTAATAGGTCGTCGGCAGTTTGTGGCAGATAATGTTCACTTATAGCCTTTACAACTTCTTCTGTCTCCCCAGAGTGCTTTGCATATATACCACCCATAATTCCTTTAAGCTCCGGAAATTCTCCAACCATATCGGTAGCCATATCAATTTTACATAAAGCTATTGCTCTTATTATGGAGGAGTAATTTACCCCCTTTATCTCTTCTTTTATCTGTTTAAAAAGCCTTTCCATTCTACATATTTTATCTTCCATACTACCCAGATTTTGATGAAAAACAATTCCTTTAAGCTCCCCGCGCCTTTCTGCTAGTGGTAGCTTAAGGTCTTCTTTAAAAAAGAATTCTGCATCTGCAAGCCTTGCAATTAAAACCTGTTCATTTCCATTGCGCACTTTTGGAATTACATCGGGAGTTATACAATTAGATACACATATAAATCCTGGTAAAAGTTTACCTTTCTTATCTCTCAGCGGGAAATACTTTTGATGTTTTTTCATAACTGTAATTAAAACTTCTGAAGGTAAAGAAAGGTATCGCTTGGGGAAAGTCCCATAAAAAGGAAGTGGATGTTCAACTAGAAAGTTTATCTCTTTTTCTAAATCATTTGGCTCTATCAGTTCTGCTTTTAACTCTGCAGTTAATTGGCTTACTCTATCCCGGAGTAGCAAAAGTCGTTCCATATGGTCTACAATTACAAAATGTTTTTTTAATAAATCAAAATAATTATCTACACTTTTTATTTCTACAGGTTTTCTGTAAGCTACTCTATGTCCTAGAGTAAATCTTTTGCTTTCTAATTTCCCCAATTTAAAAGGTATCACCTCTTCTCCTAAAAGTGCAAGTATCCAGCGAATAGGTCGGCTAAATCGAATTTGTGATTCATCCCATCGCATCCCTTTAGGCAGGTTTAATTTTAAAATTACCTCTGGAATTATTTTAGCCAGAATCTCTTTTGCAGTTTTACCTTCTTTTATCAATTTAGCAAATACATATTCTCCAGTTTCTAACTTTTTGCAAAAAAGCTCTTCTACCTTTACCCCTCTTGATTTAGCAAAACTTAAAGCTGCTTTAGTAGGAGTGCCATCCTCAGTAAATGCAACACTTTTGGGCGGTCCTTTTATTTGTAAAACCTTATCTTCTCCCTTTTCTTTTACTCCTTCAATGTAAATTACAAGCCTCCGGGGTGTAGCAAAAGTGGAGAGCTTATCAAAGTTTAATCTTTCTTCCAGAAGAGCTTTTTCCACATTAGAATAAAGCTCTTCCAATGCAGAATTTATGAAGTTAAAAGGTAACTCCTCTGTGCCAATTTCAATTAATACTTTACTTTTCATATTAAAATACCTCTACTTTTTCATTGTAAGCCAAAGTCAAGAGTAATCTCTTAATATTTTACGAGATTACCAGGCTCCCCCAAGCGAAGGCAAGGAATCTACTTAAGCTAGCTTTGCCACTTAGTTCCTTGCAACGGCTCTGTCGGTTTGCTTTGGCGGAGTTTACACTAAACGAAGTGTGAATGAGCCTTGCAACCGCTAACACTCTTTGTTATGACATTGTCGTTTACGCAGTTTGCCATACACACAAGCTTATGCATATGCCACAGAGTGGCGTAGTATGTGTATTTCATTTTATTTTTCCTCACTTCTGGTTAAAACCATTTCTAAAATTACTATTAAATCCGGTGAAAAGACAAGTGTATTTTCTATCTCTTTTTCTAACCCTCCAAGTTCTTTATAATTAATAAAAAAGCTTTCCCAGTTTATTTTATTTTCTCCTGGTGTTACTTCTAAAGCAGAAATCTCTTCTATTAGTTCTTGATTTTTTACTACTTTATTACTTTCTAATAACTTACCCAGTGCAGATGCAAGTTCTTCGGTTTTTGTGGGATAGTCCTTATATTTAGCTAATAATAGCTTTTCTTTTAAAAGTAGTTTATCTTTTGGATTGAGATTATAAGCTTTACTTATATCTTCATAAGCTTCTTTAAATTTTTTCTTAAGTGCCTTTATAAAAGCTCTTCCCTTCCAGCCCCAGTGAGATTGTGGTGCTAATTTAATTAGCTTTTCAAAGCAAAGATTACTTTCTTCCCACCTTTTAAGTCCTGCTAGTGCTGTCCCTAGATTGCATAAAAGGGCAAGCGATGCAGGAATAGAACTTACCAGTTCGTAGGCCTCTGTTTCTGCTATCTCTTCCTTCCAGAACAAACTTGGATATGCAATAAAGAGTTCTGCTTTTTCCTCTCCTTTTATTTTTAATCCTGTTTTAGCAATTTCTACTACCTTCTCAAGTGCTAATTCTCTAAGATAAAGAGCACTTAAATTGCAATATAGTAGCAGGTAACCCGGGTCTATTTCCAGTGCTTTTTCCAGAAGTTCCTTTGCCTTTTCTATGTTATTATTTTTAAAATAAATAAATGCTAGATTATTATAAGCTAAAACATTGCGTGGATTAATCTCTAACAATTTAGAAAACATTTTCTCTGATTCTTCAATACGGTCTAAAGAATAGAGTGAAAACCCTGCATTTAGATATGGGGTCTCCCAATTCGGATAGGCTTCTATTATCTTTGTATAGAGAGAAAGAGCTTCCTCGAAATTATGTTCATTAAGATAAATTTGTGCAAGGATATGTTTTGCAGAATATTCTAGATAGTATTTTTCTTCATCTTTAAGGCTAGAGCTTTTACTAACTTCAGTTATAAATTTTTCTACAAAGTTTTTTCCCATTCTTATACTTCCACCAATGATATAGCTAGCACCTGCTAAGTAATATAATGGCCAAATTGTTGGAGAGGCTCTTAGAGAAGCTATACTCATATCCAGACATTGCTTATAATCACCTATATCATAATATAAGATAGCTTCTTTAGCATATAGATAAGCTAACATCTTATTAATTAAAATATTAAACCAGGAAGGGAAAATTTCCATTTTAAATTTAAGAGAATGAATAGCTTGAGTTAAAAAAGATAATTTCTCTTCTTTATTAAGTGTTTTAATGCTTTTTAAGTAGTAATAATACCATTCCTCTTGTGGTGGCTGAAGTTTATCTTCTATCCATTTTTTCAAATGTTCCTGCTCCATTAGCCCTTCTATTGCTGGCTCCTTAGTTTTTATATCTTCTAACCATTTATACCAGAGGCTTTTATAGTCCTCTGGAGGTTCTGTTATTAAAAGAAAGGATTTAGCAGTATCTTTCTCTCCTGAGTGGAGTAGGATGTATGTTTTTTTAAGCTCTGCCCATTTTTTCCAGTAAGGATGCTCAACAGAACTTAAAACTTCCAGAGCTTCTTTGTCTTTATCACATAAAGATAAAAACACTCCTCCTAGAAACTTAAATTTATCCTCTTTCACTTCTTTAATCCAGCTATTTAAAGTCTCTTTAATTTGTTCCCAATCGTCTTTATCCAGTTCTACTATAATATTTTTTAATTTAGCTAACTCTGTCTTTTTCTTTTTCATTTTTATCTATCCTTTCTTTAAATTTGTTAAGCAAAGGATAACCTAATTGTTTCCTTAAATCCAGATATTGTGTAGCTACAGAAAAAGCTAGTTTTCTTATTTTCAACATATTTTGTGTGCGCTCACTAATACTAAAAGCTCCGCGAGCATCTAATAAATTGAAAATATGAGAACATTTTAAAACATAATCATAAGCTGGGAAAAGTAAGTTTAAAGACAAAAGATTTAGAGCTTCCTTTTCGTATAGTCTAAAAAGTTCTTGCAATGTATCAATACTAGCATATTGAAAGTTATAACTGCAAAATTGAACTTCGCTATCGTAATATAAGTCTCCATAAGTTATATTGTCATACCAATTAATCTGAAGGAAATTAGCTACACCTTGCAAAAACATTGCAATTCTCTCCAAACCATAAGTAATCTCTGCAGAGACTACCTCTAGCTCCACTCCTCCCATTTGCTGAAAGTAAGTAAACTGTGTAATCTCCATACCATCAAGCCATACTTCCCACCCAAGTCCCCAGGCACCTAAAGTAGGAGATTCCCAGTCATCTTCAATAAACCTTATATCATGTTCTTCTAGCGGTAATCCTAATGCTCTTAAGCTATCCAGATAAATATCCTGAATCTCCGCAGGAGCGGGTTTAATTATCACTTGATACTGATAGTAATGCTGCCATCGGTTAGGATTCTGAGCATACCGACCATCAGCAGGTCTTATAGATGGTTCTAAATAACATACACGCCAGGGTTCTGGTCCTAAAGCTCTTAGGAAGGTAGCTATATTCATTGTGCCTGCACCAACTTCGGTATGATAAGGGTGATATATAAGACAACCCTGACTTTGCCAGAAATTATCTAATGCCAGAATAATCTCCTGAAATTTCATAACTCCTCCTCTAATCTGTTTTTAATAAATTCATAAAATTTTTTAATTAATTCATCCACCTTTTGGATATTCTTTCCTCCCCCCTGACCAAGTGTAGGGCTGCCTCCACCACTTCCTTCTAAGATTTTAGAATACTCTTTTGCCAACTTACCTGCATCTGCCCAGCGATAAATTTTAGAGATCTCAGGGCTAACTAATACAAGAAGGGTAACCTTCTGGTCTCCTTTTGATATTAATAAGAATATGCCAGGTGAAAATTTAGACCGCAGGTAATCTCCTGCCTCCCTTAGAGTAGCTACTTCCTTAACTGGCACATCAGTAGCTAATAGATAAACTCCTTTTATATTTTTAACCTGTGGAAAGATTTTCTCTTCCAAAAGATACTTTAGAAGCTTACTTTCTAAAAGAGATATTTTCTTTTCCTCTTCTTTAATAATATTTAACTTTTCTTCTACTGACTTTACCAGGTCCTGTGGACTAGTTTTAAGTAGATTAGTAAGTGTAGTAACAGTTTTTTCCAGTTCCTGCAGGTATTTAAGGGCACTGTCGCCAGCTACAGCTTCTATCCTTCTTATACCAGCTCCAATAGATTCTTCTTTTATAATTTTCACTAAGCCGATTTCTCCAGTGGTCTTTGTATGTATTCCTCCACAAAATTCCAGGCTAAATTCATCTATTTTTTTTACTCTTACCACTTCTCCGTATTTCTCTCCAAACAGAGCCATTGCTCCCAGTTGTTTTGCCTCTTCTATAGGTAAAACTAGTGTTTCTACTGGCAGGTTACTCCAGATTTTTTCATTAACCATTGCTTCTACTTTTGTTTTTTCTTCCTCTGTCAAAGCAGTAGAGTGAGTAAAATCAAATCTTAATCTATCTGGAGTAACAAGAGAGCCTGCCTGCACAATATGGCTGCCAACTACTTTCCTGAGTGCCGAATTTAAAAGATGTGTTGCAGTGTGATGCTGAGCTACACCTCTGCGAAAGTTCCTATTAACTGTTAATTTTACAACTTCGCCTACTTTTAGTATACCTTTACCTTCCACTAGATGTATAAAGTGTTCTCCTGCATCTTTTTTAACATCTATCACATTACCTTTAAAATTTTCTCCTTCTATAATTCCTGTATCTGCAACTTCTCCACCGGATTCTGCATAAAAAGGAGTTGTATCCAGCACAACTTTAATTCGTTCCCCTTTGGTAGTATCTTCTTTATCCGCATTTGCTTTTAATATTGCTAATACAACACCTCTACCTTCTGTTTCCTCGTAACCTGAAAATTGAGTAGGAGGTAAAGAAGGAAGAGAAAGCAGTTCCTTTTCTTTTTCATTTTCACGAGCAGTTCTGGATAGTTCTTTTTGTTTTGTCATTAACCTGTTATAGCTTTCTTCTTCCACAGTAAAGCCTCTTTCTGCTGAGATTTCCTTAGTTAAATCCAGTGGGAAGCCATAAGTATCATACAACTTAAAAGCTATTTCTCCTTTTAAAACTTTTTCACCCCTGCTTTCCATTTTATTTAACTCTTCTGAAAGCAAGATAGAACCTTGTTTAAGGGTGCGATAAAAATTTTCTTCCTCAAGTTTCACCACGTTTTTAATTAACTCTCTATTTTCTACTAACTCCTGATAAGCATCTTTAAACTCTTCTATAATTACTGGCACAAGTTTATAAAGAAAAGGTTCATTTATTCCCACAAGGACTCCCTGTCTTATAGCTCTTCGTATAATATATCTCAATACATATCCTCTTCCTTCATTGGATGGAAGGATGCCATCGCTGATAATAAAAGTGAAAGCCCTACTGTGATCTGCAATAATTGCTTCTGATGTTTTTTCTATTTTTCTACCACCTACAATTTCTCGTATCTTTTCTCTAATAGGCAAAAATAGGTCTGTATCGAATACAGAGGATTTCTTTTGGCAGACCATTGCAAGCCTTTCAAGTCCCATTCCAGTATCTATACACTTAACAGGCAGTGGCTCTAAGGTGCCATCTTCTAAACGATTATACTGCTGAAAAACTAGATTCCAGACTTCTATAAATCGTTCACAGGAGCACCCTGGTTTACATTCTGGATTAGAACAACCTGGAATTTCAAGGTCATAAAAAATCTCACTACACGGTCCACAGGGGCCAGTTGGTCCCATATCCCAGAAGTTATCCTCCTTTAAGCGAACAATTCGTTTTTGGGGTATACCTACTATATTTTTCCATATTTCCTCAGCTTCATCATCATCTATATAGACACTAACCCATAACTTAGAAGGAGGAATAGCTAACTGTTCAGTCATAAATTCCCAGGCCCACTTAATAGCTTCTTTTTTATAATAATCGCCAAAAGAAAAGTTACCTAACATCTCAAGAAATGTAAGATGTCGTGGAGTTTTGCCAACTTTATTGATATCGCTTTTAGCTCCTGCTACCCTCAAGCATTTCTGAGATGTAGCTATGCGAGGGTAAGGAGGAGAAGCAATATGTAAAAAATAAGGCACAAAAGGTTCCATTCCCGCAATTGTAAAAAATGTAGTAGAGAAATGTTGTGGCACTAAAGAAGCACTTGGTAAAATTTTATGATTGTAATTTTCAAAAAAAGATAAAAACTTTTGCCGTAATACACTCCCACGCATAAGCACTTTCCCCCTAGAGTTAAATAGCTAATATAGAACAATATTACTTCTTCATTATTTAAATACTTCCTTCTAGTAGCAAGTAAGTTTATATTACTTTTTTTATCCTTTCTTTAATTTTTTCTTTGCCAAGTAGCTCCATTACTTCAAATAAACCTGGGGTTGCCTTTTTACCACTCAAGGCCAATCTTAATGGATGAATTATTGCTGAAGCTTTTACTCCTAATTCTTTTGCTACCCCTCTTATTATTTGTTCATATTCATTTTTTGTAAGAGAGGGATACTGCTCTATAAGTGTAAGAATATTTGTAAAAGCTGGGATTAAATATGGTTCTTTTTTATATTTTTCCCAATCATTATCTGGAATATCTATCTGGGGTGTAAAATAAAACTTTATTTCTTCTATAAGTTCGGAGAGCACCCTTACTCTATCTATGTGTAGCAAAATAAGGTTTTCCCACCACTTAAGATTTTGGTTAAGAGTTTCTTCAATAATAATTTTGTTACTTATTAAATAATTTTTACCCAGAGATATTTTTTCTTCTGTTGGTTTATTGTGGATGTAATGGCCATTTATCCATTCTAATTTCTGTCTGTCAAAAATAGCAGAATGTTTAACTATTCTTTGCAGAGAGAACTTTTCTATTAATTCTTCTTTTGAATATATATCTTTATCCTCTCCAGAAGACCAGCCAAGAAGTGCAAGGTAGTTAAACAGTGCTTCAGGTAAAAAGCCAGCTTTGCGAAAACTACCCAAATCAATATCGCCAAATCGTTTACTTAGTTTTCTTCTTTGAGTATCTAGAATAATAGGTATATGAGCAAATTTAGGTGGAGAGAAGTCTAAAGCGTTATAAAGAAGCAGTTGCTTTGGAGTATTAGAAAGATGTTCTTCTCCTCTTATAATATGAGTAACTTCCATTAAAGCATCGTCAATTACAACTGCAAAATTATATACAGGCATTCCATCAGCTTTAACTATTACAAAGTCTTCAATTAAACTATTATCAAATTCTACTTTGCCTCTAATTAAATCTTCTACAAAAGTAGTGCCTGGAGGAATTTTAAACCTCACAACATACTTTTTACCTTGTTTTAAAAAAGACTCCACCTGCTTACAAGAAAGAGAGCGACATCTGCCTTGATAACCACTTAATTTTTTCTTATCCAAAATGGCTTTTTTCCGCTCTTCTTCCAGCATTTTTTCGCTACAGAAGCAAAGATAAGCTTTTCCCTCTTCCAGTAACTTATTAGCATATTTAGTATAGATATCTAATCTCTGAGATTGAAAATAAGGACCTTTATCTCCACCTACCAAAGGACCTTCATCCCAATCTAAACCTAACCATTTTAAATCTTCCAGTATTGCTTTTAATGATTCTTCGCTTGACCTTTTGCGATCTGTATCTTCAATTCTTAAAATAAAATTGCCCTTCTCCTTTCTGGCAAATAGCCAGTTAAATAAAGCAGTGCGAGCACTTCCTATATGAAGTTTTCCTGTAGGACTTGGAGCAAATCTTACTCTTACCAATTCCCGTTAAGCCTCCTTTATCATTTCTAAAGCTTCTAAAACACCATCTTCTTCTATAGTACCTACTACATAATTAGCTATTTCTTTTAATTCCGCAGTGGCATTGCCCATTGCTACTCCGATACCTGCTTTGAGTAACATTTCTTTATCGTTTAAATTATCTCCTATAGCCATTGTATAATCTAACGGAATATTTAGGTAATTACATAACCACTCAAGGGCTTTGCCTTTAGAAGCTTCTAGATTTAAAAACTCTAAAAAAATAGGTTGTGAAATAGTAAGATGTAATAATTTGTTATATTCGGGTAAGAACTTTTGGTAAAGTTCTTTTATTTTTTGGGGGTTAAGTGAGATAAATATAACTTTTAGTGGCGAAGCAGGCAGGAAATCAGAAAGGTTTGGGTTAACAATAGCTTTTAATCCAGAAATGCGTTCATATTCTGCCACTTCTTTTGTATAAGAGATAGTATAGAAGTGTTCCTCATCGTAAACAGTAGCTGTAATTCCTAAACTATTAGCTAACTTTAAGAGATTCTCTACTAAATTTATGGGTAATGGTATTGAATGAAGGGTCCTGCCATAATCTACCTCTTTTATTAAAGCTCCTTCGTAGGTAATAAGAGGTTCTTTAATACACAATTCTTTTGCATAACGGTGTGCAGATAAATACATCCGTCCGCTTGCTAAAACTACCTTCACTCCTAAGTTAATTAATTCTTTTATTTTTTTTCTAATTGGTGGAGTTATTTTTAATTCCTTGTTTACTATTGTTCCATCAAGGTCAAGGGCAACTAATTTTATTTCTTTATTGTAAATATTCATTGGACGCTATTCCTTTTATACGGATAGGCACAAAATTTTTAACTCTAATAATGCAACTGTTTTATGCCTTTTTTGTTGTGTATGCTTCTGCACTTTGTGCCTTATCTCTGTGTTTAAAGAATATTTTACTCTTTATCTTTTAGAGAATTATCCCTTTTTTTAATATATAAAAACATATAAATTCCCAGTAAAATAAAGCACATAATAGCAACTAAATTTTGTAACCCCTCTGCGCCACACCAGCTACTTCCAATAAGCGTAGAGAAATCTATATTACGAGATTTAAGCACTGCAAGTATTATACCCAGTAATGCATCGCCAGCTATCAGTCCTGAAGCAATTAGGACCCCTTTATCAAGTCTTCTTTTTTTCTCCTGTTCATTTATTTTACCTCTGGTAACAAGCCAGCTAATAATTCCTCCTACCATTACAGGAGTGCTTAAATTAACAGGCAGATAAAGTCCTACTGCAAAAGGTAGAGCAGGCGCTCCGAGCATTTCTACAGCTGCTGCGGTAAATACACCTATAATTACAAGAATCCAGGGGAGGTTAGCTTCCATAACTCCCTTAATTACAATAGCCATAAGATTTGCCTGTGGAGCAGGCAGTGCCTGGCTACCCAGTGTATAGGTTTTATCTAAAAGGAGCACCACCCAACCAACAAATAAACAGGAAATAAGCACTCCTAATATTTGAGCAATTTGAACCATTTTTGGCGTTGCTCCTACTATATAACCGGTTTTTAAATCTTGAGATACATCTCCTGCAATAGCAATAGCAATGCAAACTATACCACCTACAGTAAGAGCAGTGATCATTCCACTTACTCCCTGCCACCCTACGGCTTTCAAAATTATAGTAGTAGCAAGTAATGTAGCTATAGTCATTCCAGAAACTGGATTAGAAGAAGAGCCTACAATTCCTACAATTCTTGAAGAGACAGTTGCAAAGAAGAAGCCAAATATTACTGTAAGCAATGCACCCAATATTTTTAGATTAATATTCGGTAGGATTGCTAGTATTATAGCAATAATTAAGCTACCTACTATAACCCAGACCATAGAAATATCCTGGGCAGTTCTCTCTTTAATTTCTTTTTCTCCTGTAAAAACTTTTACAATCTCTCTTATCCCTAATTTAAATGAACTTATAATTACAGGGAAAGAGCGGGTTAGACTTACAATTCCTCCAAAAACTACTCCTCCCGCCCCTATATATCTTATATAATTTTTCCATATATCCCAGCAGTTCATATCTTTAATTAGCATTTTTGCTGGATAAATAGGTTGCTGGATGTGACTTCCCAGATAAGAAATTAAAGGTATAAATACCAGCCACCCTAAAAGTCCTCCTGCAAGCATCAGCGCAGAAACCTGTAAACCTATAATAAACCCTACACCAAGTAGCGCAGGCAGTATGTCAAACCCGATAACACCGTTCCTAAGAGAAGGGATTATCTTATCTAAATTCCATTCTGGTGTCTCTTTCCATAACCCTAATCCTCCCATCAAAAATTTATAAATAGCTCCTACACCTATACCAGAGAAAACCACTTTGGCCTGTGTGCCACCTTTATCTCCTGCAATTAAAACTTCTGCACAGGCTGTTCCTTCGGGATAAGGGAGTTTACCATGCTCTTGCACTATTAAATAACGGCGAAGTGGAATCATAAATAAAACTCCCATAATACCACCTAATACAGACATAATAAACATTTTTAATATAGAAGGAGCATCTATACCACCGATTTCTCTTGACCAGATCATAAATGCAGGTATTGTAAAGATTACCCCCGCTGCAAGTGCTTCTGCTGCTGAGGCTAAATTTTGCACAATGTTATTTTCAAGCACAGTCCCTCTTCTTAAAATACCTTTAAGAATTCCCATAGAAATTACTGAAGCTGGAATAGAAGCACTAACTGTCATACCAACTTTTAAACCCAGGTAGGCATTAGCTGCTCCAAAAACTATTGCCAGCAATGCTCCTAACCCAATACTTGTAAATGTCATCTCTGCAATCCTCTTTTCCGCAGGTATATAAGGTTTAAATTCCACTACTTTCTTCACTCCTTTCTAGAAATTTCTTAATCCATTGTTTTTCTCCCAGAGATAAAATTTTGCTCACATTTAACCAGCAGATAGTTGAGTATCCATTCTCTCTTTCAATATATCCTTCTACTACTTGAGAGGAATAGAACTTAAGATGCTTCTGTGATTGTTTTACCACTACTTGCGGAATGGGTATAATCTCTAAAAGTTCATCTACCATTACTCCATAAGTAAAGGCTTCTTCTTCTATTAACAATATATACTTTTCTTTACCTTCTTCTGGAGATAATCGCAAAAGCTTTTTTAAATTAATTACAGGAGAAAAATGCTCTTTTCCTTTCCATATACCCGCTATCCAGGGAGGTGATTTTGGTAAAGGAGAAAGCTTTGTTAATTTAAAAGCTTTTTTTACATATTCAAGAGAGAAAGCAAATACTTCTCCTGCCAGCGTAAATACTACTAGATAGCTCATTTAGGTACTGGTACCCCTCTTAAAATCTCTTCTAAAAGTTCCTCTTCTTTATATCCGCTTCTTGCTACTACTCTATGAGCAAGGCAGGGGAGCACCATTCTTTTTACATCATAGGGTGTAGCAAAATCTCTACCTTCCATAGCAGCTCTAGCCTGGGCAGTTCTAAACAATGCCAGAGACCCCCGTGGACTTGCCCCACATAAAAAACCTTCATAAGTTCGTGTTTTTTCTACTATTTTTACGATGTAACGCTTAATCTCTTCACTTACATAAACCTCTTTTACTTTTTTTTGAGCTTTAATTAATTCTTCTCCAGATACTACAGATTGTAATTGTTCAATAGGATGGGTTAATTGCTGGCGAGTAAGCATCTCTTCTTCTGCCTCTGCAGAGGGATAGCCTAGATTAATTCTTAATAAAAACCTATCTAACTGGGCTACAGGAAGTGGGAAAGTTCCTTCACTATTTAATATATTTTGAGTAGCAATTACCATAAATATTTCGGGTAATCTATATGTTGTTCCATCTACACTTACCTGGTTTTCTTCCATAGCTTCCAGTAAACTAGATTGAGTTTTAGGAGAAGCCCTATTAATTTCATCAGCTAAAACTATTTCACTTATAATTGGGCCAGCTCTATATTCAAACTTTTGTATTTGAGGATTATAAATGCTTACACCAATAATATCAGAAGGCAACATATCTGGTGTAAACTGGATTCTTTGGAATCTACAGTCAAGAGAACGGGCTAAAGCCCGTGCTAACATTGTCTTCCCTACACCAGGCACATCTTCTATCAATAGATGCCCTCTAGATAACAAAGAGACTATTACATTTTCTACAGTCTCCTCTTTCCCGACAATTACCTTTTGAATATTATTAGAAAGTGCTTTGGCTATCTCAACTACTTGTTTCATACTCTACTACCCAGCTACTACTTCCTGGAATTCCATGCAGGTCCAAGTTAATAATTTTGCCATTATAAGCTACTATTGGTTTTATGCTTCTCATAGGAGTGTGTCCTATGACTGCCCTTTTTACTTTTAAAATCCTTAACAACTCTTCTATTTCTTCATAAGTAAATGGTATTGTAGGCTTCCCAGAAAACACATCATACCCCCACACCTTTCTACCCCACATAAACTCTTGTAATGCTTCGTTATATTTTTCTTCAGGTAATTTTTCAATTTCATCTAAAGGTAACCAGTATTTTTTAGAGTCAGGTAAAGAGTGGGCAAATAAAGTAGAGTTTATAATTATCCCAAGGGTAAGCTCCTTAAAAAACTTGTAATGTGATTCTTCCATCCTTGCGACCCATTGATAAGGGGCACCGTAACTACTTATAGTTCTCTCTCCTCCTTGTTGGAGCCAGTTCAAAAATTTAAGCGCATCTTCTAATTTTTCATTTTTAGAAGAAAATTTCTGGATTATTTTATTTGGAAACTTCATACTATCAAAAATAAAGTTTATTTCTTCTGTTGTGAAACGACGATATATTTCGTATCCTTCAATAAGCATTGAATCATGATTACCTATCAGGGTAAAGATATTACTACTGAATTGAGAGTCGGTTGCTTTTAATTGTGCTAATTCTTTTTTGATTGTAAGTAAAAATTCTATAATTCGTGCTCCTCCATAAATCCACTCTTCCAGTGGTCCTTCCAGTGGCTCTCCTCGCCAGTCACAGTAATCTCCAAGTAAAATTAAATCAAGGTTCTTTACATTGGGATTCCATTTCCACAGTTCATTCTCGGATATAATTGCATTTTCTTTTTCCAGCAGTCTCACCAGTCTATAATAATCTCCATGCAGGTCACCAATAGCAACAATCTTTCTTATCACTTTTTCTCATACCTCGTTTTTCTTAGTTTTTCAATAAATTGAACCCCTTCATAAATGGCTTTTTCATTAATTGGGATTAAATTGTGTCTTCTTCCTGGAAGCATTTTAGGTAGAACCTTTGTTAAATACTCTATCGGGAATAGATTTTTAATAGCAATGTAGGCTCCCACTGCTACCATATTTGCAACCTTAAGTTCTCCTAACTCGTTAGCTATTTCGTTTACAGGCACATAAAATACCTCTATGTCACTGCGCTTTGCTTTCTGGTCAATCAGAGAACTGTTAATAATTAGCAAACCTCCTTTTTTAACTTTTCCTTCGTATCGCAAAAGCGATGGCTTATTCATCACAATAATTGTATCTGCTTCCGAGACAACTGGCGAAGCTATATCTTCGGTAGAAACTATTACAGTGCAATTAGCATATCCACCTCTTGTCTCGGGTCCATAAGCTGGATACCACAGCACCTGGAAACCAGCTTCTAGTCCTGCATAAGTAAGTAACTGCCCGGCTAACATTATACCCTGTCCACCAAAACCAGCTATAATTATCTCCTCAAGCATAAGACATTTACACCTCCTTATCTGCAGAAGTAGCAGTGGTATCCTTATATACACCCAATGGATATTCTGGAATCATCTTTTCTTCTACCCAGCGAAAAGCATCTAAAGGTTCCATTTTCCAGTTAACAGGGCATATAGAAAGCAATTCTACCAAAGAGAACCCCTTATTTTCTAATTGAACCGTAAATGCTTTTTTAATATACTGCTTTGCTTTGATTACATTTTTAGGATTATGTGCAGAAGCTCTGGCTAGATATACAGCTCCCTGGAGGTTTGACAGTAGTTCTACTACTTTAATATGGTAACCTGCAGTATTTACATTTCTTCCGTAGGGAGAGGTGGTAGTTTTCTGTCCTGGTATGGTAGTAGGTGCCATCTGCCCTCCTGTCATTCCATAAATAGCATTATTAATAAATATTACTGTTATTTTTTCTCCCCTGCTAGCAGAATGAATAATCTCCGCAGTTCCAATAGCTGCCAAGTCTCCATCTCCCTGATATGTGAACACAACAGAGTCGGGATAAACCCTTTTAATCCCGGTAGCCACTGCTGGTGCTCTACCGTGAGAAGCCTCAAACATATCTACATTAAAATATTCATAAGTAAAAACAGCACAACCAACTGGAGCTATGCCAATGGTTCTATCCCTTATCCCTAACTCATCAATCACTTCTGCTACTAATCTGTGATAAATTCCATGAGTGCAACCAGGGCAGTAATGAAAAGGCTTTGAAGTTAAACTTTCAGGTCGTTTATATATAATTTCCATTTTTAACACCTCTTTTTATTAGCTAACTAATTTTTTAAATTCTTCAATAAGTTCCTTTGGCGAAGTAACAATTCCTCCAAACCTGCCATAAAAATATACAGGCACCTTACATTCTATTGCAAGTTTTACATCTTCTATCATCTGGCCTGCATTTAACTCAACATCTAGAATAAATTTTAATTTATTTTTATATTTATTAATTTCTGGGGCAGGGAATGGCCATAGTGTTATTGGTCTAAGCAAGCCCACGCGATAACCTTCTTTTCTTAGTTCTCTAACAGCTGTTTTAGCTACTCTAGCTGCAGTGCCAAATCCGCTAAAGGCAAATTCTGCATCTTCCATTAAATATTCTTCAATAAGTCTTTCTGTTTTTTCAATTTCCTTATATTTTGCCTGTAAGGTGATATTTTGTTTTTCCAGTTCTTCTGGCTGAATAAACAGAGAGTTTATTATTGCTCTTTCTCTACCAGGCTTTCGTCTTTCTTCTCCAATTTTTGCAGTCCATTCTTTTGGAGGGAGATTAGATGGTTCTATTGGTGGAGGGAATTCCACTGGCTCCATCATTTGTCCTAATATTCCATCTGCAAGTATCATTGCGGGATTACGATATTTATCTGCAAGCATAAAAGCTGTAAATACAAGCTCTACCATTTCCTGTATTGTGGAAGGAGCAAGCACAATTAATCTATAATCTCCATGTCCACCTCCTTTAGTTGCCTGAAAATAATCTGCTTGAGAGGGATGTATGCTTCCCAACCCAGGTCCTCCCCTCATTACATTTACAATCAAACAAGGCAGCTGGGCTCCAGCAATATATGATATACCTTCCTGTTTTAAACTGATTCCAGGGCCAGAAGAAGAGGTAAGCACTCTAGCTCCACATCCTGCTGCGCCATATACCATATTAATTGCTGCTATTTCGCTTTCTGCTTGAAGGAACACTCCACCAACTTCTGGGAGTCGCCTGGAAAGATATTCAGGAAGCTCATTTTGTGGGGTAATTGGATACCCAAAGAAGTATCTACAACCTGCCCTTATTGCAGCTTCTCCTAATGCTTCATTCCCTTTCATTAAAACTTTAGCCATTGTAGTGGGACTCCTTTCTATTTGTAAACTGTAATAGCAACATCCGGACACATTAAAGCACAGATTTTACATCCGCTACATTTATCTGGATATGCAGGGGTAGCTGGATGAAACCCTTTGTTATTAAGATATGTAGCAAGTTCAATAACCTGCCTTGGACAAAAGGCTTTACATAATCCGCAACCCTTACAAAGTTCTTCATTTATCTCTATCTTTGGCATTTTCTTTTCCCCCCTTTATTTTTTAAATAAAATTAAAAATGACATCTCTTGCTTTTAGAAGTATTTTTCTCAAAAAACATCAATAAGACACAAATAAAATTTTATAAAGGCACACATAAAGTGTTGTACAGAACTTTAAGTGGCATAGGCACCTGCACGAAGTGGGTGCAAAGCACCTGCACGAAGTGGGTGCAAAGCACCTGCACGAAGTGGGTGCAAAGCACCTAAAGTAAATATAGTGGAAAGACTAGTAATAAATAAACTTTGTGCCTTTGTGCCTCTGTGCCTCTCTACTTTAATATATGCCTCTGTGTGACTATTCATATTACTTTTAAAATTTGTAAATTTTTGAGAGGTTTTTATCCAAGCTCTCCTCCCATAGCTTGATAGATAGCTTCTAACAGTTGTACTGCATAGTTTGTTTGCATTCGCAATTCCATCAATTCTTTTTTCATATTTTCTTGAATGGAAAATAACTCTTCTAACCTTTCTTCTAAACTTTGAAATGAGTTTTCTAAAGTTTCTTTTAAATTTTCTTTAATTGGTGCTGAAGGTGGAGTAATGGGCTGAGAAGGAAGTATAGACATTTTTTGAGGCACAACCTCTTTTGCAATTTCTGGACGAGGTGGGCGAAGTGGCTTAACACTTTTTTGTGGAGTAATAAATTTTTTTACACTTTCAGCTATTTCTGGAACTTGTGCTTTTTTCTCAAGTTCTTGTCTGTATTCTTTAAAATGTTGTGGACTTAAAGGGACAAACTCTTCTGAGGGAGCACTTTGTTCCAACTTTTGTTGACGCTGTGCTGTTTTTTTAATTAGTCCTCCCAGTTTATGCTCTGCTAGAGTTTTGGCTTCCCCTGGTGAAGAAGTATGGGTGAGGCTTGTAGTAGCAGCAGAGTCTCTAGGGCGTAAGAGAGGGCGTGAAGCAGTTGTTGTAGTAGCAACTTCGCTACGAGGTTCTATTTCTTCGTAAGTATCTTCCTGTTGGGCTGGACGGGATAAAGCTTGTTTAGATGAAATAAGTTTTTCGTAACATTCATTGCAAACCATAGCTCCTTCGTAGATTTTACTTCCAAACAAAGTCATTGGCTTGTCACAGTTAGGACATTTCATCGACTCACCTTCTTCTTTTTAAGTATAAAAACATTTTAACATAGTTTTTAAATTTTTTCAACATTACCCTTAATCTACAATTTCAAGTCGTGGATTGGGTCGATAAGTTCTACCTGCTTTTGCACAGGGTTTCCCCTCCACCATTACTATATCTGCAGTAAAATCATAATTGCCGCTAAAAATAAAACTACCTACTCCGTATGCATCTACAGGGATTTTTTTTCGCTCAAATTCTGCTATCCGTTCTGGTTCAAAGCCACAGCTAACCACTATTTTTACATAATTAAATCCTTCACGGTCTAAAGCCTCTCTTACATTTAAAACTAGCTGTTCATTTACACCACAAGGATTATACTGTCCCATCATATTCCAGAGAGATTTATCTACCATTGTCTCTGATGTATCAAGCCGTACCCCCCAGAGCCTTTTACCTAGTTTTCTAGCAACTGCCAGTGCTGTATTCACTGAATCGTTATCAAAATCTACAAGAGATATAATATTAACTTCTTTAGGAATATATTGAGCAAACTTTTCTGTAGCCTTTACAGTATCTCCTCCATAAACAGCAATTAGAGAGTGGGGAATAGTTCCAAATCCTTCACTTCCCCAGTAGTCTGCCTGGGCATCAGTAGAAACTCCTAATGCTCCGCTCATATAGGCAGCATATCCATCTCCTGCTTGCATCCAGTAATGGTCGTAACGAGCAGCAAAAAAAAGTATAGGTTTTCCTCCTGCAGCCTGAACTAGTTTTTTGGTATTAGTAGCAATTTTTGTTCTTCTAGCAAGTACCCCCAGTATAAGTGTCTCAAGATGAGCAAACGAACTATAATCTCCTTCAATAGTAAGCACAGTTTCGTAGGGAGAAATCTCATCCCCATCATATAAAGCTTTTATCCTGAGTTTTTCTGGATTATCTGCTCCAACCTTAATAATTGCTATGGCTTCATCAATACCACTGAGTATTGCTTTCTTTTTCTGGAATACTTGCATTAGCACATTTGGATGATGATTATCTTTTTTAAGAATTTCTCTTGTGCGAGTAAAATATTTGTCAGTATAGTAACCTTGACGTATTTTATCTGCGGGTAAGCGAAATACTTCTGGGGGTAATCGTTTGCGTCTAGGTTTATTCATTTATTTATCACCTTCCTTATAAAAGAGAGAAGAGTTGTTGTTAGGTGTAAGCTCTGTTAAGTATTTTTCATAACCTTTTCTGCCTAGCAAGGCATAGGTATAAAGTTTACCTAATTCTACTCCTGGCTGATCGAATGGGTTTATTTCATATAAATAACCAGCCAGTGTAGTTTTAACTTCTAACCAGAAGAAAAGTGCTCCTAAATTATAAGGAGAAATCTTTTCAAGAGTTATCTGGCAATTAGGTCTTTGAGCTTTGGTAAGAGCCTGCTGCGTAGCAATTTGTTCTATGTGTAGCAAATTCCCTAAATGTTTTCCTTTTAAGTATTCCCATTGTGATATGATAGGATTGAGGATTACCAGTTTCTCTGGTATCTCTTCTACATTTATAAACATTATTATCTTATCGGATGGCCCTTCTATATAAAGTTGTAGTTGAGAGTGCTGGTCTGTAACCCCAACTGCTTTAACTGGGGTGTGTCCTATAAATTTTTCTTCTCCTTTAAGTGAATAGCGTTTTCCGAGACTTTCTGCCCACAATTGTCTATACCAGTAAGCAACATATTCTAGCTGGCTACTGTATGGCATCATTACAGAAATATTTTTACCTTTTTTAGTATGAAGTAAATAATAAAGCACTGCAGATAAATAAGCAGGATTTTCTTCTAACTCCTCTTTGCTACATAATTTATCCATATCCTTTGCACCAAGTAAGAATTGATTTATGTCTTCTCCCATTATACTCATAGGCAGAAGCCCTACAGGAGTAAGTATAGAAAATCTCCCGCCTACTGCAGGAGGAATAAAAAATTGATGATATCCGTTAGTAATTGCTACCTCCCTTAAATTACCCTTTTGGGGGTCGGTTGTAACTACAATCTGCTTACGTGCCCTATCTTTACCTACTCTTTCCTCCAGTAATTGTTTGACAATTAAAAATTGTGATATGGTTTCAACTGTTCCACCTGATTTTGAGATTACATTTATTAGGCTGCGCTCTAAATTAACTACATCTAGAAGAGATTTCAGTAAAACAGGGTCTATATTATCTATAAAATACATCCTGGGACCTTTGCGTTTTTCTGGTGGGAGTTCATTCCAGAATGGCGGTTTAAGGGCTTTAAATAAAGCTTGCGGTCCAAGGCTTGAGCCTCCAATGCCTAATAGAATAAAATCTTCTACCCATTCCCTTACTTCACTTGCATAGTCAGAAACAGCTTTAGCTATTTTTTCTTCATAAGGTAAGTGGAAAAAGTAAAGCTCACCAGAGTTTCGTTTATCCAATATCATTTTATGATATTCTTTTACTTTATCCTTCAGGCTTAGTACTTCTTCTTTAGTTATTCCATTTTCTTTTCCTATTTTATCTGCAAAGAGATTTGCAAAATTAAACTTAATCATAACTTTATAACTCCCCCTTTGTATTATTGTTGAGATAGCCATTCTTTTAAACGATTACTGCACTCTATCTCCCCAATATCCAGGTATATATCTATCATTTTACTTATATATTCTTTCATTTTTACCTTTTTCTTTCCTTTCCAGTAGTGATAACTTAGTCGTGATAGCAATGGGAGTGGAGGATATGTAAACTTTTTCTCTATCTGCTCTGCAATTATAGAATGCAATCTTTCTCTGTCTTTAGGGGATATACTATAATAAATAATCTCCCTGATGACTGGTGGGTCAAAATAATACCTGTCGGTAATTGAGCTTTTATAACTTAGAATACCACTTCGGATAGCCTGCTTAAGTAAATTTCTTGTAAGATCAGGATTAAGCTTTGCGTATTCTATTAGTTCGGTAAAGTTAAAATTTTCTCCAAAAGCCGAAGCAATTTCTAGAAGTTGTTTTAGCCGTGGCTCTAACTTATTTATTCTAAAATTTAAAAGAATTTCAAGTTTCTCTGGAAGTTTATTGATGCCTTCCTCAAATTGCCATTTGTCATCTTTTTGTACTATAAAATCATTATCTATTAGATAACGTAACAACTCTTGTACTTTTAAAGGATTGCCTTTAGCAACTTTATTTATTTTATCTATGACTTCTTTAGAGATTTTTTCTGATGCCAGTAGTATTTCGCACATTTTTGCTACTTCAGCTTCCGCAAGCTCTTTAAGTGTAACTGTGCGCACAGGATAGTTACTGGCTAAGTTATTAAATTCCTTTAAGTTGTTTAAATTGCTGGAGAGTTCTTTATCTTCTAATGTAGTAATAATTAAAAGTGGAAACTGTGATTTTAAAAGATTTTGAATAAGCTTTAAACTGAAAGGGTCTCCAAGAGGAATAGGGTCAAGTGCAAGGATGAGTGGCCTTATTTGGGTTATTTCTGAAATTAATTTTATAGTGAGAGTTACAAAATCTTTCTCCTTTTCCTCTTTTTTTGTTTGCAAGTCAAAAGGAGTGGGAATTAAAAAAGTTAGAAATTTCTTTCTATATTTTTGAAATAGTTGCATAAGTTTTTCAAAAGAAATTCCTAAGGCTCTGAGATATTGAGTATTCTGGTTTATTAAATTTATATCTTCTAAAATATCTTCTAGAAAATAACCGTAAAAAAACTTCTTTTCAATAGAGGCTGTAGATGATATATAAAGAAAGCGTGAAAGTTTAGCATAAGCTTCTATTTCGTTAAGTAATCTAGTTTTACCAATCCCTTCTTCACCTGTAACTATAACAATGTGTGGTGTGTTTTCTTTAAATACCTCTTCTGCTAGTGTGATAATTATCTCCATCTTTCTTTCCCGCCCTTGTAATGGGAAGTTGTAATCAGGGAAAGAGATTTTCCCCGGTGGTTTAAAAGATTTCTCCTCTACAAGATTAATCTTTTCTAATGCAGCTTTTAACTCGCCAGCAGAAGAAAAACGGTCATCAGAGTTTTTAGCAAGTAACTTAAGAATTATCTCTTCTAATTTAGGTGGTATTTCTGGATTTATTAAACTGGGAGGTTTGGGTGGTGTATTCAAATGTTGCATAACTATAGTCATTCGTCCTTTTCCTACAAATGGCTTACAGCCAGTCACCATTTCATATAATATTACACCCAGTGAATAAAGATCTGCACGATGGTCTACTGTGCTAGATAGGGCTTGTTCAGGTGCCATATAAAAATGTGTTCCGACAATAGAAAAGGCATCAGTAATTTTCTCTGTGTAAGTAGTATCTAAAGCTAATCCAAAATCTAGTATCTTGGGTTTGCCCTCAGGAGTAATAAAAATATTAGAAGGCTTTAAATCCCTGTGAATAACTCCAAGTTTATGAGCATAATCTAATATGTCACAGATTCTTTTTGTCAGTTCAATAACGAACCCCAATCCTAAATTTTCTACCAAAATAAGGTGAGAAAGTGGAATTCCCTCTACATAATCCATTACTACATAAGGACGCCCCTGGTATTCTCCTGTATCCCGGGCTACAATAATATCTGGATGTTCTAAACGAGCAGAGATATTTAGCTCTCTTTGTAAACGTTTTTTAGGTTTTACATATTCTCTAACGCCGTTGGCTAAGAGTTCTTGTTTAATTATTTTTATTGCTACTGCTTTCTGTGTTACCTGGTCGTAAGCTAGAAATACCTCTGCTGTGCCTCCGGTTCCTAAAAGCTTTGTTAATTTATATCTGTTATTTAGGATAACTTCTTTTGTCATTTGTAAAATATTAAATTCTTTATAGAGAGGATTTTCCCTCTATAACTAGAAGACTTATTTACAATGGGGGTGAAAGAAAGATGTATAAAACTGTGGGGATTTCTGTTCCTAGAATAGATGGGCCAGCGAAGGCTAAAGGGGAAGCAATCTTTATTGATGACCTTAAGTTCCCCGGGATGCTTTATATGGCAATTGTAGGCAGTCCATATAGCAGGGCAGAAATTAAAGAAATTGATATTTCACCTGCAATGTCTTTGCCAGGAGTAGTGGATGTAATTACTGCAAAAGATATACCTGGTGAAAATATCGTGCCTCTTATTCATAGAGACCAGCCTTTTATAGCTGAAAAGGAGGTAAGGTTTTATCAGGAACCTGTGGCTTTGGTAGTAGCAGAAAGTTTGGAAAGTGCTAAAATTGGGGCTTCTGCAGTAAAAGTAAAGTATAATCCCCTTACTCCAATATTTGACCCTAGAGAAAGTTTGGCTAATCAGGAAGAACTTATAAATCCAGTTAGTAATATACTTAAAACCCACAAGATTAGAAAGGGAAATGTATCAGAAGGTTTTGCAAAGGCAGAAGTACTTATTGAACGCACTTTTACTACTCCAAATCAAGAACATTGTTATTTAGAGACAAATGGAGCAATTGCATTAATAGAAGATGGAGGAGTTACTGTATATGGTTCTATGCAATGTCCTTTTTATGTGCACAACGCTGTTGCTAAGATTTTAGGTATAACCCAGAATAAAGTGAGGGTAGTTCAAACAACTACTGGTGGAGGTTTTGGTGGGAAGGAAGACTTCCCTTCTATTCCTGCAGGGTTTGTTGCTCTTGGGAGCTTTCGTACTGGCCGTCCTGTTAAACTAGTGTATAGTCGTGAAGAAGATATATTTGCTTCTTCTAAAAGGCATTCTTCTATAGTAAAAGTAAAAATAGGAGCATTACGCTCCGGGAAGATGATAGCTATAGAAGTTGAATATATATTAGATGGTGGAGCTTATGCAACATTAACTCCGGTAGTTCTTTGGCGAGGCACTGTGCATGCTGCTGGTCCTTATAGCTGGGATAATGTAGAAGTAAATGCTTTTGGCGTAGCCACAAATAAGCCACCTTTTGGAGCTTTCAGGGGTTTTGGTTCACCTCAAACTGCATTTGCGCGGGAGGTAACTATTGACGAATTAGCTACAAAATTGGGGTTAAGTCCTTATGAATTGCGAAAGATTAATTACCTTTCTCCGGGAGATTCTACTGCCACAGGGCAAGTGCTTTTAAATGATGTAAATATTCGTCAAACTGCTGAGGCGGGTATTAAAAAATCTAATTGGGACAAAAAATATGTTAAATTTTCAGGTCTGGACAAGGGTAGAATTAAAAGAGGTATTGGTATGTCTTCTGTTTATTATGGGGTAGACCTGGGAGCAGAAGGAGGTGCTTTAAACAAAGCAGGTGCATTTGTGCAGGTTTATCAGGATGGCACAGTTAAAGTAGCTGTGGGTACTACAGAAATGGGACAGGGTATGAAAACAGTCCTTGCTCAAATTACTGCACAGGCTTTGGGCATATCCTATGATAAAATTATGATAATGGATACAGATACATCTAGAGTCCCCGATAGTGGACCTACAGTAGCCTCTAGAGCAACAATTATGTCTGGGAACGCTATCATAAATGCCTGCCAGAAGATTAAAAATACAATCTTTTCTGTAGCAGCTGGGATGCTGGAGTCTACTCCTGGCAATTTAAAAGCTGAGCAAAATATCATTTACACCATAAGTGAGCCTAGAGCACAGGTAAGTTTCCAGGATGTTGTAGCCGAATGCTACCAGCGACGCCTTCATCTAACTGCTCAAGGCTGGTATAGTTCTCCCCCATTAACCTGGGACCCTCTGAGAGGGCAGGGTAATACATATTATGTATATTCCTATGCTACCAACATAGCAGAAGTTGAGGTAGACACATATACAGGTGTAGTAATGCCAGTAAGGGTTTATTGTGTGGTAGATATAGGTAAAGCTATTAATCCACAACTGGCAGAGGGGCAGATACAGGGAGGGGTGCTTCAGGGATTAGGATTTACCTTGTTAGAAGAAGTGGTGTGGCAGGAAGGCAAGATTCAGAATCCTAATTTTTCTACTTATATACTTCCAACTACTCTAGATGCTCCTCAAATTGTTCCAGTTATTTTAGAAGAGTCCTATAACGAAGGTCCATTTGGAGCTAAAGGGCTAGGAGAATTACCCCTAATAGGAGTAGCACCTGCAATAATAAATGCCATTTATAATGCTACAGGAGTTGTTGTAAGAGATTTACCAGCCAGTCCAGAGAAACTTTTAAATTTAATTGAAGCTAAATATAAGGAATTTAAACCAGGCACAAAGTAAAAGTAAAATAAAATCAAATATCAAGAACGCCACAGTATGCAACACCTCAAGGCGCAAAAGAGATTGAAAGATTAAAAATCTTTAAATGTAAACGCAGTATTCAGTAGATATTTGCAGTAATTATTTTTGCAATAGAGCTTGCAATGTTGGGGCTTTCAGGATTGACATCAAGAATGCGCTTGCTGGGAATAATAACCAGATCCATATCTTTCAATGGTATTGCACCTAGAAGGATTTGGTCACCCATGACTAAAGCTCCTGCAAACCCAAGCCGGTTTTTAAATCTTATTTCAATAGGTTCCACATAAGGCACTAATTTTTTGCTACCGTCAGCTAATGTTACCTCCTTTTTATCAATTTCTTCTAATTTTAATTGAATTCTTATGTTTTCAGGTATTACTAAATGGACTGCCCCAGAATCAACAAGAGCCATTCCTTCAAGAGGTTTTAATTTTTTATCACGAGGATTTTTTAGTATGATTTTGGCACTTACGAGTCCCACATAGTTACTCTTTCCTTTTTTGACAAATTACATCTTTTTTATATTATTGTATTATTTTAAATTATATAATAAATATAAACACTTGTCAATACAATGATTTTTGCAGGTTTCTGTTAAGAGTTAGTGAAAGAGATGGCTATAAATTTTACGGGTTATAAGAAGGAAAGGTGCGATAGCAAAAGAATCTCTAGTATTAATGGGAGAAATTGAGAAATGATTAAAAAAATTTATATACCTCGTTTGGGAGCTAACATGGAAAGTGGCATTATTACCAGTTGGTATAAAAAAGATGGGGAAACAGTTTCTAAAGGAGAGCCAATATTTGAAGTTGTTACAGAAAAGGCTACTGTAGAAGTAGCAGCTCCTTGCAGTGGTATTCTAGCACGAATACTTGTATCTTCAGGGAAAGAGGTACCACTGGGAGTGCCCGTTGGAATAATTATAGAAAAGGAAGAAGAGAGAGCTTTAATTCCTTCTAACTTAACTGCTGATTTGGATGCTGGAAGGGGTATAGTGTTTTCTCCAGCAGCTAAAAAATTAATTCAGACCAGTGGTATAAATAAAGATGAATTAATTAATTGGCTGGGTAGCAAAAAGGTAGTGCAAGTTCGGGATGTTGAGAAATATTTAAAGCATTTGTCTAGGAAAGAAGTTCCCTCACTTTCTACAATTCGCAGAGTAGCTATCATCGGGGCAGGGAAATACAGTAAAGTAGTTGCAGAGATTTTAACTTTACAGGGATATACAATAGTGGGTTATTTTGATGATAATTTAAAAGGCAAAGACATTATTGGACCAGTAAAATTACTTACTGAAGCTATTTCTCAGATAGATGGGGCAATTATTTCCATTGGCAATTCGGGTGTCAGGGCTAAGTTTTTTTCTTTTTTACAGAGTCTTGGAGTAACTATAATCAATGCAATACATCCCAGGGCTGTGTTATCCTCATCTGCTAATATAGGTTTTGGGGTTGTTGTTGAAGCTGGCAGTGTAATTGGGCCTGAAACTATTGTTGAAGATGGAGTGTTAATAACTCAAAATGTGTCTGTAAGTCACAATTGTTTTATAGGTAAGTTTTCTCATCTTTCTCCTGGTTCAAGTCTTGGAGGAGAAGTATATATAGGGGAGCATACACTTGTGGGAGTAGGCTCTTCAATTTCGCCATTTGTTACTGTTGGTAAGCATGTGATAATTGCCCCGGGTAGTGCGGTATGGGAGGATATTGAAGATTTTACTGTAGTAGAAGGTGTTCCAGCTAAAGGGGTGGGGAATACAGGGAAAAAATAATTTTAAAAGAGGAGTTTTGTATTTTTAGGCGAATTACTATCTTAAATAAAAGTAAAGGGGGTTAGCTTCAATGGATCAGGAGCTTTTTACAAAAAAATTGCGAATAGAAAATAAGTTGTTTCATTTTGATTTAAAATCAAATCCTAACGGTAAATACCTAAAAATTACTGAATTAGGTAAGAAACGCTCTTTTATTATTATTCCTGAAAGCGGGTGGGAAGACTTTAGTGAAATGATAAAGGAGATAATTAAAGTAAAAGTGCCAGTAGAAAATTCTTAAATTTATTTAATTTGTAATCAATTGTATGAAGGGCTTTTTTAAGAAAAGCCCTTTACTTTTTTATAAATTAAGTGATAATTAAGTGATAAATAGAAAAATTAGGAGGTGTTATTTATGATAGGTTCGGGTGTTTCGGGTGCTTTAACTGCTTATTATCAAGCTCAGGTGCAGATGCAACAGATGCGTGTTGTATATAGTATGGGATTTATGCAGGGTATGAGTGGAATGGCAATGATCGGGATGAGTATGACAGGAATGGGTCCAATGATGCCTTTTCCTGGAATGATGGGTGGAGTGCCTATGATGGGTGGGATGATGCCACCCATGATGGATATGGGTGATGCACAATTGATGGCTATGTATAATAGACTTGATCAATTATCAGCAGCTCATATGAGACATGCAAGAGGTGCTATGGTTGGTGCTCAGGTTGGCACAATTGCAGGAGGACTTGGTGGAGCCTTGCTTGGGTTTGCTGTAGGTGGACCTGTTGGAGCTTTACTTGGTGGAATGCTAGGAAGCTCGTTAGGTGGAATTTTAGGGAATCTGTTAGGTGGAGGGGCCAAAGCTCACGCTGACTATCAACAAGCTTTACAACTAGTTTAAAGGACAAGCTTATAAAGTAAAAATCCCTGGCTATTTAAGTAGTTAGGGATTTTTTTACTTTTGGAATGGGTGGGCGTATCATTTGTGACATAATTATTGTGCATTTATAAACGAGGACACGGAGAGATATTTCTCTAATAATAGAGAAAAATAGCTTTTCTTTGTGCACTCTTTTGTTCAAAAATAAACTTAATTATTTATTAAGAATACCCAGAGAATCATTTTAAAAAAGACATAAGCTCGGTGGTTTTGAGCGCATTTCTCGGGTTTTAAAAAATATCTTGAAGGAGTAAAATGAAAAATGTAGAAAAACAAAAATTATGGATGAAGCTTTTGTAAAGAATATTGTAGAAGAAGTTATCTCTAGGCTCAAAGCAAAAGTAGTAGAAGAAGATACTTTAAAAATTCCTATTGCTGTATCTAACCGACATATACATCTTTCTTATGCTGATTTAGAAACATTATTTGGTAGTGGTTATAATTTGACAGTTCTTAAACCGCTTTCTCAGCCTGGGCAGTATGCCGCAGAAGAAACTGTTACACTGGTAGGACAGGGAGGAGTAATAGAAAAAGTAAGAGTTCTTGGCCCCCCTCGCAAGCGCACTCAAGTGGAAATCTCTTTTACTGATGGCTGGAAAATAGGCATTACCCCTCCTGTAAGAGATTCTGGTAATTTAAAAGACACACCAGGTGTGGTTGTAGTTGGTCCACGGGGAGTGGTAAATTTAAAAGAGGGTGTAATTTGTGCTTTACGACATATTCATATGACACCTTCTGATAGCATTAAGTGGGGAGTTGGTGATGGAGAGATAGTTAAGGTTAAAATAGAAGGAGATAGAGGATTGATTTTTGACGAGGTATTGGTAAGGGTGAATAAGGATTATTCACTTGAGATGCACATTGATACCGATGAAGCCAATGCTTGTGGATTAATAAAAGGCGGATGGGGAGTGTTAATTAAGAGAAATGATTAAGAGGAGGTGATTAACCTGAATTTTGAAGCTTTAGGAATGATAGAAACAAAAGGGCTTGTAGGATGTATAGAAGCATCTGATGCAATGGTAAAGGCGGCCAATGTAAAGTTGGTAGCTTACGAAAAAATTGGTGGAGGTTATGTAACAGCACTTGTAAGAGGGGATGTAGCAGCAGTTAGAGCAGCTACAGATGCAGGAGCAGCTGCAGCTCGTAAAGTAGGAGAGTTAATAGCGGTTCATGTAATTCCTAGACCTCATCCTGACCTGGATAGTGTATTTCCTATTTCTTATCCTGGAATGAAAGAGAACCAGGAGAAAGCCAAGAATAAGTAAGTATGGAACTTGATGTAAATCAGGTTGTAGCTGAAGTAGTAAAACAAGTTATTATGCGTCTGGGAGAGAGCACCTTCCAGACGCATAATAATAGAAAAGATGTATTGGTAGTGCTTTTCCCGGGAGGGGAAGCACAGGAAAAAGTGCTATCCAGATGGAAGGATGTTGCACATTTTTGTGCAGACAGGCAGGATAAAGAGTTTTTCACAAATATTAACCTGACATTAAATTTTTATAATTACTGGGAGAAGATAGACTTAACACCTTTTAAAAAAGTTATAGTTCCTGTTTTCCCATTAACAAGAGGTGCTTCTATACGCTATCTTACATCTTGTCGCAGTTTTGGTGAGAATATTATTATTGAAGCTTTACTTCTGGGTAAGAAAGTTGTAGTAAATGATGTGGAGTTTAGAAGAGAAATCTCCTCTCCATTACTTAAGCGAGAGATAGAGGGTATAAGAAAAGAACTTACAGGTTGGGGAGTAGAATTTTCTTCAATGAGCGACCTTGAGGCTTGTCAAATTAAGGATAGTTCTTTGGGTGAGGTTTTCTCTGTAATTACTGCTAGTGATGTTTTAGAAGCTGTAAAAAAGGGCAAATACGAACTCTTTTTAACTCCAAAAGGAGTTGTTACGCCTTTAGCTTGGGAAGAGAGTAAAAAGTATAATGTAAAAATTATAAGGAAAGATTGAATGCTAAGGAGGCTAAGAAATTGGAGGTAAATGATAAGTTTATTGAAAGTATTGTAGAGGAAGTTTTAAAAAAGCTATCCACGGTTAATATAATTGCAAAGCCTGCTTGTGCTTCAAAAGGGAAGGGAATTTTTCAGAACATTGACGATGCTATAGAATCTGCCACTATTTCTCAAAAGAAATTTAAGTCTCTCTCTTTAGAGAAAAGGTTTACTATAATAGAAGCAATTCGCACTCATTGTAGAGCAAATGCAAATATGCTGGGAGAGATGGCGGTAAAAGAAACAGGACTTGGAAAGGTGAAAGATAAGATTCAAAAAAATCTTCTCGCTATAAATAAGACCCCCGGGCCAGAAGACATAACCCCTGGAGTATATACTGGAGATTGTGGACTTACTCTGGTAGAACAGGCTCCTTATGGAGTTATTGGTTCTATAACTCCTTGCACAAATCCCTCTGAAACAGTAATTAATAACAGTATAAGTATGCTTTCTGCTGGTAATGGAGTGGTGTTTAATCCTCATCCTGCTGCGAAAGAGGTTTCAGCAAAAGCAGTGGAAATTATTAATGAAGCTATTGTATCTGCAGGTGGACCTGAGAATCTGGTAACTACAGTATTAAATCCAACACTTGATACAGCCTCTGCTTTAATGAAACATCCAGGTATTAAAATGTTAGTTGTAACAGGTGGAGGAGAGGTAGTAAAGGCAGCTATGTCAAGTGGGAAAAAGGTGATTGCTGCCGGTCCGGGCAATCCCCCTGTTGTGGTAGATGAAACTGCAGAAATTCCTAAAGCTGCTAGAGATATAGTATCTGGAGCTAGTTTTGATAATAATGTGCTTTGTATTGCAGAGAAAGAGGTGTTTGTGGTTGCTGCAGTAGCAGACGAACTTAAACGATTTATGTGTAATGTAGGAGCTATAGAATTGGCAGGGAAAGATGCAAGAAGGCTTATAGAAGAAATAATTGACCCAGCCTCTTTAACCAGGGAGCACCCATATCCCCGTAAACAATATGTTGGCAAATCACCTTCTTTTATTCTTAAAAGCATTGGAATAAATGTTCCCGAAGAAGTACTTTTAGTAATAGTAGAAGTAGAAAGAGATAATCCATTGATAGGAACTGAACAGTTAATGCCAATCTTACCAATAGTTAGAGTTAGAGATGTTGATGAGGCAATTAGTGAAGCAATTAAGGCTGAACATTACTTTGGTCATACTGCTATGATGCACTCTAAGAATATAGAAAATCTCAGCAAGATGGCTCAGCTTATAAATACAACTATTTTTGTTAAGAATGCACCTTCCTATGCAGGACTTGGGATGGGGGGGGAAGGGTTTACCTCTTTTACAATTGCCGGTCCTACAGGAGAAGGGGTGACATCTGCCCGCACATTTACTCGCCAGCGGAGATGTGTGCTTGTAGATTATTTTAGAATTATATAGAAGATTATGCAAAATTTAGTAGAAAAAATAGCTTCTGCTGGAGTAGTAGGAGCAGGAGGAGCAGGTTTCCCAACCCATATTAAGTATCAAAAAAAAGTAGAGTATTTTATTTTAAATGGTGCAGAGTGTGAGCCACTGCTTCAGATAGACCAGCAGATTATGGAGTATTATGCTGAGGAAATTGTTTATACTCTTAAGCAGATAAAAGAAGCTTTGGGTAACCCTACTGTAATAATAGGAGTAAAAGAAAAATATAAATCTGCAATAAACAGTTTACAGAAAGCAATTACTGAAAGTGGGGGTGGAATAAATATTGCTAAGCTTGGCAACTTTTATCCCATAGGAGATGAACAGATACTTGTATGGGAGTGCACAGGAAGAATTGTCCCCGAAGGTGGTATACCTTTACAAGTAGGCGTGGTAGTAAGCAATGCGGGAACTGTGCTTAATATATTTTATGCCCTTGCGGATAAACCAGTAATAAGGAGAGTAGTTACTGTAGCAGGAGCAGTGGAAAATCCATTTACTGCATTTTTACCGATAGGAATATCCCTGGAAGAGGTAATTAAACTGGCAAAACCCTTAATAAAAAAGTTTAAAGTAATTACTGGTGGACCTATGATGGGTATGCTTGTTAAGGATGTAACTAAAGAGGTAGTAAGAAAAACTACAACTGGAATACTTATTTTTCCTGAGGATGCGTTTATTGTGCAAAAATATTCTCAGCCATTTAACAGCGTAACTCGTCGTGGTAGAGAGATTTGTTTTCAATGCAGACAATGCACAGACCTTTGTCCTCGTTATCTGCAGGGGCACCGTATTGAGCCACATCTAGCGATGAGACATTTATTTTTAAAGAGAGATGTGCCCCATCCAATGGCATTTTTGTGTGTAGAATGTGGAGTATGTGAATATGCTTGCCCTGCATCTCTATCTCCCAGGAGAGTTTTTCAGAACAACAAAAAAGAATTAACAAGGCTTGGAGTAAAAAATCCTTTTTGCCTTACCCCAAAAGAAGTTCGCAATTTTAAAGAATATCGGAAAGTTCCTTTTAGGAAAATAATAGCTTATCTTAAACTTCATCCGTATATTAACAGGAAGGCGCCTTTAAAAAAAATAGATTACACCCCCTCTTATGTTTTTATTCCGCTTAAACAACATATCGGGGAACCATCAATTCCTGTAGTTAAAGAAGGAGAAAGAGTTAGGGAAGGAGAATTAATTGGAGAAACTCCAGCTGGGAAACCAGGAGCCAGGGTGCATTCTTCTATTGATGGTTATATAAAAAAGATAGACAGAGAAGGGATATTGATAGAAGCGTAAATACCTGGATACCTGCAAGGCTTTAGGCACATAAAGATGGTAAGTTCTGGTATCGGAAGCACCTGCACGAAGTGGGTGCAAAGCACCTGCACGAAGTGGGTGCAAAGCACCTGCACGAAGTGGGTGCAAAGCACCTGCACGAAGTGGGTGCAAAGCACCTGCACGAAGTGGGTGCAAAG
>Ga0123519_10001361_pt1 | contig 41760 bp, 39 predicted proteins | sample YelNatPaOPRAMG02_FD_87396 | JGI IMG/M metagenome (GOLD analysis project Ga0123519, IMG submission 87396) | Hot spring microbial communities from Yellowstone National Park - Yellowstone National Park OP-RAMG-02 (version 2) | ecosystem: Environmental > Aquatic > Thermal springs > Hot (42-90C) ...
CACCCCCTCGCCCCCGCCCCCCTCTCCCCCCAGCAAGCCCTCTCCCGCCTCCGCCAGGCCGCCGGCTCCCGCTTCGACCCCCAACTGGTGGAGGTGCTGGTGTCGGTAGTGCGCGAGCGGGCCGCAGAGCGCGAGTACCTCCGCGGGGCTGAAGGCCTAGCAGTCGAGTAACGCCCGCCGCGTCCCGGCGATGGACGCCGCACGGCCGCGCGTGCCTCCCAGCAGGCCGCCTCGGCAGGTCGAGGCGGCCCCGCAGCGAACCACAAACCTCCCTGTGCTGCAATCATCCCGGCGGAGACTGAGGTGGAACCCCGCGTTCTGGTGGTCGGCAGCATCAACATGGACCTGATCATGCGGCTGAAGCGCGTTCCCCGCGCTGGCGAGACGGTCCACGGCGACGAGTTCCACACTGCGCACGGCGGCAAGGGTGCAAATCAAGCCGTGGCCTGCGCTCGGCTCGGCGCGCGCACCTCCATGATTGGCTGCGTGGGAAGGGATGAATTCGGCGGCCGTCTTCGGGCGGCCCTGGAGGAAGAGGGCATCGACGTCGCCGGGGTGCGCGTGGACGCCGACGTCGCCACCGGCGTCGCTCTGATCCTGGTGGAGCGTGGGGGCCAAAACCGCATCGTGGTCGCCGCGGGCGCGAACTGGAAGCTGGGCGACGTCGACGTGCAGGCGGCCGCCAGGGTGCTGCCCGAGGTCGATGCCGTGCTCATGCCCCTCGAGCTTCCGTTGGCAGTGGTGATGCACGTCGCGGCCGCGGCGCGCGAACGCGGCGTACTGTCGGTGCTCGATGCCGGGCCGGTGAGCCGGGAGGCGGCCGAGGCCGGGCTGCCCGCCGCCGTGGACGTGATCTCGCCGAATGAGACGGAGGCGGAGGCGCTGACAGGAATCGCTGTTCGCGATGTCGACAGCGCGGCGCGCGCCGCCCGGCAGCTTCGCGCCGCGGGGGCGCGGGACGTCGTGGTGAAGCTAGGCGCGCGAGGCGCCTACTGGGCCGGCGAGGCGGGGGAGGACTATTTCCCGGCCTTCGGGATAGATGCTGTCGACACCACCGCCGCGGGCGATGCCTTCTCGGCCTGTTTGACCGTCGGCCTGGCAAGTGGCCTGGCCATGCCAGACGCGATCCGCCGCGCGGTCGCCGCCGGCGCTCTCGCTTGCCTGAAGCTGGGTGCCCAGCCTTCGATGCCGGAGCGAGCGGCCCTGGACACGTTCCTGCGCGAGCGCGGCGCCTGACCCATCGGCCCTGGCACCGCGCGTTCGGCCAGACGACAGCGCCAACCGCCTCAGAGTATGGGGAGGTAACGGCTCAGTTCGTACTCAGTCACCTGTGACCGGTAGTTGTACCACTCGATTCTCTTGTTCTCGATAAACTTCTCGAACACGTGGTCGCCCAGGGCGTTCCTCAGGAGTTCGCTCGACTCGGCGATCTCGACGGCCTCCAGAAGGTCGGTGGGAAGGTGACCGATGCCCAGCTCCTCCCGCTCCTGCGGGGTCATCTCGTAGACGTTGCGCTCGACGGGTGGTGGGCACTGGTACCCCTTCTCGATTCCCTCCAGCCCGGCCATGAGCATCACTGCGAAGGCGAGGTACGGGTTGCACGCGGGGTCAGGAGCGCGGTATTCGATGCGCGTCGCCTGCTCCTTGCCGGGCTTGTAGACCGGCACGCGGATGAGATCCGAGCGGTTGCGGCGCGCCCACGATAGGTAGATCGGCGCCTCGTAGCCGGGCACCAGTCGCTTGTAGCTGTTGACCCACTGGTTGGTGACAACGGTTATCTCACGGGCGTGGGTCAGCAGCCCGGCGATGAAGCGCAGGGCCACCTCGGAGAGGTGCCCGGGCGCGCTGGGGTCGAAGAAGGCATTCTTGTCGCCCCGGAACAGTGACTGATGGGTGTGCATGCCACTGCCGTTCTCACCGAACAGGGGCTTCGGCATGAACGTCGCGTAGCAGCCGTGCTTGAGCGCGATTTCCTTCACGACGAGGCGGTAAGTCATGGCGTTGTCGGCCATGGTCAGGGCGTCCGTGTAGCGCAGGTCGATCTCGTGCTGGCTTGGTGCCACCTCGTGGTGGCTGTACTCGACCCCAATGCCCATCTGCTCCAGGGTCAGGACGGTCTCTCGTCTGAGGTCGCTGGCGATGTCCAGCGGCGTGAGGTCAAAGTACCCGCCCCTGTCGAGGATCTGCGGTTTGCCGTTTGCGTCGCGGAAGTAGAAGTACTCGAGCTCGGGCCCCACGTAGTAGGTGAAGCCGAGGTCCGCGGCTCGCCTCAGGGCTCGCTTGAGCACATAGCGGGGGTCTCCAACATAGGGGCTGCCATCGGGCTCCAGGATGTCGCAGAACATGCGGGCCACGGCCCCGCCCTCGCGCGGCCGCCAGGGGAGGATGCAGAACGTGCTGGCATCCGGCATCGCCACCATATCGCTCTCGTCGATCCGGGCAAACCCCTGGATGGATGACCCATCGAAACCCTGGCCCTCCTCCAGTGACAGCTCCAGCTCCTCCACCGTGATGGCGAAGCTCTTGAGGAACCCGAGGATGTCGGTGAACCAGAGGCGGACGAACTTGACGTCGTGCTCCTTGGCTTTCGTGAGGACGTACTGAACTTGCTCCGGCCGGTTGGCCATGTGCGCTCCTTTGTGCGAGAGTGTCTGTGGGTCAGGGTACCGCCCCAATGTTACGGACGTGTTTCGCGCAGGTAAATCGCGCGGCCCACCGCGGGGGCGCGAACCGCCGCTGTGGCGACAGCGCCGGCGCTCAGTCCGGGGGGACAAAGCGGTAGCCGACTCCGCGCACGGTCTGGATGAGGTCGCCGGCGGCGCCTATCTTGGCGCGCAGGCGGCGGATGTGGACGTCGACGGTGCGCGTACCGCCGTAGTAATCCTGGCCCCAGACCTGGTCGAGCAGATCGGCCCTGCTGAAGACGCGGCGCGGGTTCTGCATTAGAAACAGCAGAAGCTCATACTCCCGCAGCGTCAGCTCGACGGGGACGCCGTCGACGGAGACCTCGTACGTTGACTGGTTGAGCGCCAGCTTCCCGGCCCGCAGAACCTGGGTCGAGGCGCCTCCCTCGACGCGCCATTGTATCAGGCGCAGGCGCGCAGCCAGCTCCGAGAGGCGGTAGGGCCACAGGATAAGGTCGTCGACCCCGAGGGAGAGGTCGAGGCGAGGCGCCTCCGCCTCCGGGATTACAGCGACCAGTGCGGAGCGGCGAAGCAGCGGGGCTGTGCGCGCGGCCTGACAGGCCGTTCGCGCGTGGGCGCTCAGGACGCGCAGATCAATCAGGACAGCCAGCGGCCGGGGCCCGTCCCACTCGAGCGCGGCGGCGGGCCAGCGGAGCAGCGAAGGGCGATAGCCCAGGCGCCGGAGGTCCTCCGCGAGTTGCGCCGTGGGCTCGCGGTCCTGCCCGATGACGACGACCGCGAGCCCACGGTTCACGCCGGCCTCCGGTCAGGCCTTGCCCGGCGAGCCGAAGACCTTCATGCGGTCGATGATGGCCTCCCGCATGGCGTCGCGCGCCGGGGCGAGGATCTTTCTGATGTCGTACTTGCGGACGCCGCCCTCGGCGTCGACCTTCGCGAACTCCTTCTCGACGGCGTGGACCTGCTCAATTACCGCGCCGTAGAAGGCCACCCGGATCTGGGTGTCGATGTTGATCTTTGCGATGCCCAGCGGAATGGCCTTTCGCACGTCGGCGTCGGGGACGCCGGTGCCCCCGTGCATCACCAGGGGGATGGGGACGGCCTTCCCGATCTCGGCGAGCCGGTCGTGGGCGATGTACGGCGTGCCCTTGTACAGCCCGTGCGTGGTGCCGATCGCCACCGCCAGCATATCGACGCCCGTGTCGGCGACGAAGCGAGCGGCCTGCTTGGGATCGGTCAGCAGATCGGCGCCCTCGGCCTCGCCCGCCACCTGGCCAAGGCGCCCAATTTCCGCCTCGACCGTCACGCCGACGGCATGCGCGGCTTCCACAACGCGCCTGGTGACGTCCACGTTCTCCTCGTAGGTGCGGGGCGTCTTCCCATCCGCCTGAAGTGACCCGTCGATCATCAGCGAAGTTACCCCGAGGCGCAGGAAGCGCATGCAGATGTCGAAGCTGCGGCCGTGGTCGAGGTGGATGGCGTAGGGCACATTCGTCTTCTCGCCCCTCGCCTTGATCAGGGCGAACAGCTCCTCCGGCTCCGTGTAGTTCAGCGTGGTCTGCGTGATCTGGATGATGAACGGCGACCTCGTCTCCTCGGCGGCAGCGAAGATGGCCTGCGCCGACTCCATGTTCACTGCGTTGAAGGCGCCGACAGCAAAGCCCTCAGCGCGCGCGCGAGTCGTCAGTTCCTTGGACGGCACCAGCATATGGCATCTCCTTTCGGGCGGGCCGGCCTCAGGTGGCCAGGATCCCGGCGAGTTCGTATAGCGTTCGGTCGAGCCCCTTCTTCTTCTCCCACGTCTCCGGAAGGGGAGTGCGCACGACGTCGCCTCCGATCATCCCGACCATCTTGTCGGAGTCTCCGTCGATCAGCGCCTGCACGGCCGCCGCGCCCAGGCGGCTGGCCAGCACGCGGTCCCGCGCCGTCGGCGCGCCCCCTCGCTGGGTGTGCCCCAGGATCGTGACCCGGCACTCCACATCGCCGAGTGCCCGCACCTTCCGCGCGATCTCCAGCGCGCCGCCCTCCTCGTCGCCCTCCGCAACGACGATGATGCTGCTGGTCTTGCCCCGTGCGACCCCGGCGGCGATCACCCTGTGGATCTCCTCGGCGCTGACTTCTATCTCCGGCACCAGAATCATCTCGGCCCCCCCGGCAGCGCCCGCGGCCAGCGCGATGAAGCCGGCCTCCCGGCCCATCACCTCCACGAAGAAGAGGCGGTCGTGGCTCGTCGCCGTGTCCCGGATGCGGTCGATCGCATCGAGGGCGGTGTTGACGGCGGTGTCGTAGCCTATCGTCGCATCGCTGCCGTAGATGTCGTTGTCGATCGTTCCCGGCACGCCGATCACCGGTATCTGGTGCTCCTGGGTCAGGGCGTGCGCGCCGCGGAAGGTTCCGTCCCCGCCGATCGCGACCAGAGCATCGATGCCAGCCTCGCGGAGCAGTCGAGCGGCCTCTGCGCGTGCCTCGGGCCAGTAGAAAGCATCGCATCGGGCGGTCTTCAGGATCGTCCCGCCCAGGTGCACGATGTTGGACACCGAGCCGGCGTCCATCTCCTGGAATTCGCCGGCCAGCATGCCCTGATAGCCGCGTCGGATGCCCACGACGCGGCAACCGTGGTACACGGCTTACCTCACGACCGCACGCATGCATGCGTTCATCCCGGGCGCATCGCCGCCGCTGGTGAATACTCCTATGGTCATGTCGGCACAGGTCCTTCGCCTGGGTGTGAAGCCCCGCCGGGGCCGTCGCGAACAGCCTAATCCCTCGTCAGCAGGTAGACGGTCAGCCCGAACAGGCCCAGGCAGAGCACGAGGAGCCCCCACATCATCCCGGGCTCTCTCCGGTTTTCCGCATCCCAGTAGCACCATCCTGCCGCCAGGAAGTTGAGCCCGAGCCAGAGGTAGCCGGGGGCCCCTGCCCGGGCCGCCGCGAACAGGGCGATCACGAACGCAGCCAGCCCCAGGGCACCCAGCGCCAAGAGAACCGTGGGTGAGCGGTACCAGGCCCCGCGGCGGCCCACGAAGACGGCTACGGGGTTCTGGCTTCGCGCGCCGGTCTCGCCGGTCACCTCGCGCACGACGGTCTCTTCGATCTCGGCGCGCTCCCTGCGGGCCGCCGCAAGGGAGCCGGGAGGCGCGCCATTGGCGTGCTCCTCGGCGGTTGCACGGTGGGCGGCCTCGACGGCCCCGACCAGGTCGCCGCTGGCCCGGAGCAACTCGGCCAGCAGGGCAAGCGCGGGCGTGCTCTTCGGGTCCCGCTCCAGGGCCTGGCGGACCAGGCGAGTGGCCTCGCTCACCTCGCCGCGGCGCTGGGCGAGGAAGGCGCGCCGCAGCAGGAGGCCGACGTCGGGATCCGGCTCCCACGCCGGCTGCCTGGCCGTCGGCGCAAGCGCGCGCTGAAGGTCGGCGCCGCACGACCAGCAGAAGCGGTCCCCCCTATGGACGAAGGCGCGGCAGTGCCCACACCTGGTGACATCGCTCATCTCGACTGCCGTGCGCCCTCCCGCTGGCTTGCTGTGGCGCGATCGCCCTGCGTGGCCCGCCGCGCTCTCCCGCTTACACCATTAGGTGGCGACTGGAGGTTTCCTGCCCGGCCCTTGGGGGCGGGCCGAAGGACTCCTGGCGCGGTGGGAGAAACCGCGGTGCGGGCCGGGAGCAGATCTGGCTCTGCATCCTTACACAGGAGTCGCCTGATGGCAACACTACCGCGGGTTCTGGTGCTGGCGCAAGGAAACCACTTCGAGACCATATTCCCCGAGCGGGTGAGGTCAGAGCTGGAAAGCTTTGCACAAGCGGTCTACAATGACCTGGGGCGCGACATGACCGAGGCGGAGCTGCGCGAGCGCGTTGGCGACATGGACGCGTGTATCACAACCTGGGGCTCGCCGAAGTTCACGGCCGACGTGGTGGCCGCGGCGCCGCGCCTGAAGATCATCGCCCACGCCGCAGGGTCAGTGAAGCCCGTCGTCAGCGACGCCGTTTTCGCGCGCGGCATCGTCGTCACCAGCGCGGCCGGCGTGATCGCGCGCTATGTCGGCGAGATGGCGCTGTTGTTCACGCTGGCGGCGCTGCGCCAGCTCCTTCGCTACGACGCCGCGCTCAAGCAGGAGCGGGTGTGGCGCGTGACGGGGGTCCCGGAGCCCGACACCCTGCTTGACCAGCGCGTGGGCCTCATTGGCTTCGGGCGAACCGGGCGGGAGTTCGCCCGGCTCTTGCGCCCCTTCGACGTTGAGCTGCTCATCTATGATCCGCATATCGGCGACGCGGTGGGCAGGGAGTACGGCGCCCGTCTGGTCTCCCTCGAGGAGGTGCTGACGACCTGCCGCGTGATCTCGCTGCATGCGGCGAGCCTTCCCGGCACGAGGAACCTCCTTGACGCCACGCGCCTCGCCATGATCCCCGACGGTGTTGCGTTCATCAACACCGCGCGGGGAGCCCTTGTTGACATGGCCGCCCTCGTTGAGGAGCTGAAGAAGGGCCGCTTCACAGCCGCTCTCGATGTCTTCGATCCTGAGGAGCCGCTGCCGGCCGACCACCCGCTGCGCGATCTCCCCAACGTGATCTTGACCCCGCACGTGGCGGGGCCCGTGCGGACGCGGTACTGGGAAATGGGGCGCTACGCGGTGGACACGGTCCGCCGCGTGCTCGCGGGAGAGACGGTGCCCGATGCCGTCACCGCGGAGCAGCTCGCGACGATTGCGTGAGCCGGCCCGGCGCGCGCCAGGGCCGCAGGGGGCCGCGTGTTGGCCCGGTGCATGAAGGTCCACCGCGATGACCGATCGAGTAGGACGGGGGTTGGTGCGAGGCGCGGCGTGGGTCTTCGCGCTTGCCGTAAGCCTCTGGGGCCCCCTGGCGGCCGGCCGCTCGCACGCGAGCACCCTCGAGCCGGAGACGATCCGCGCGACGAAGCTTGCGAACGGGCTGGCGGTCATCGTGTGCGAGGACCCGGCAAGCCCGGTCGCATCCGTTGAGGTTGTCGTCCGTGCGGGGTCGGCCGATGACCCCATCGGGCAGCACGGGCTGGCGCACCTGGTCGAGCACGCCTGCTGGGCCTGGGTGGGGGAGGATGACCCGCGCGCCGCGATCGAAGACGTGGGCGGGGTTACGAACGCCGGGACGCTGCGCGACTACACGCACTTCTCGGCCACGGTCGCGGCGGACGACCTGCCGGTTGCCATCCGCGCGCTGGCGGCGATGGTCCTGCGAGAGGGATTCGACGGGGGAGCGATCGCGCGGGAGCAGAGCGTCGTGCTTCGGGAGTCGCGGGCCCGCCAGGACCAGCCGCGGGCAGCCCTGAACGACCTCGCCTTCGAAGCTGTGTTCGGGAGCGCGCACCCCTACGGCGGCCGCATCGAGGGGGACGAACTGTCGATTGCCGCGCTCGGGCCAGGGCAGGTGACTCACTTCTACCGGACCTGGTATGTGCCCAACAACATGGCGGTCATCGTCGCCGGCCGCGCCGACTTCGACGTTGTTCGCGCCCACGTGCAGGCCTCCTTCGGCCGCCGCGCGCCGGCCGCCGTGCCCGCACATGCGGGGGCGATCGTCGACCGGCCCTCACCAGGGGGGGTTCGGGTCGCGCCCACCTCGCACAGCGACGCGTACGTGATGGCCGCCTTTGTCGGTCCCGCGGCTGACGAGCAGCCGGAGGTCTGCGCCAGCGACCTGCTGGCGACACTGCTGTGCCACGAGAGCTTCGGCCGGCTGGCCAAGACGCTGCGGAGCGAGCAGGGCCTCGCGAGCCAGGTGGGAGCCGACTTCCTGACGCAGCGCGATCGCGCCCTGTTCGGCGTGTGGGCGGTCTGCAAGCCGGGGGACGTCGAGGCCGTAAAGCAGACCATTCGTCAGGCGCTGGCCGCGGCGGCCGCGCAGCCGCCGTCGGCCCAGGAGCTGAAGACGGCCAAGCGACTGCTTGCAGCCGAGTACGCGTTCGCGAACGAGACCCCGGCAGATCGGGCGGCCACGTTGGCGTTCTACGAGGCCGTGGACACCTATCGGGCTGCGTCGAGCTATTTGCCGCGGGTCCGGGCGGTGACCGGGGAGGATGTGATGCGCGTCGCGCAGTGGTACTCCGGCGAGCCCGTGTGGGTGGTCCTGCTGCCCGAGGCCCGCCAGCCATGAGGGCAGCCCTGCTGATGAGCCTGGCCGTGCTGGCCGTCGCGCCGGGGGCGTGGGGGCAGGATGTCGCCTGCTCCACGCTCCCCAACGGCCTGCGGCTGGTCGTGCGACAAGATCATGGGACGGATCTGGTCGCTGTCGACCTGCTGCTGGACGTGTCCGTGCTGGACGAACAGCCCTCCCAGTCCGGAATCAGGTATCTGGTGCAGCGGCTGCTGCTTCGCGGCACGGAGTCCCAGTCGGGAGACGACATGGCGGCGGCCCTTTCAGCGGTGGGGGGAGTCGCTGACACGGCAGTTGGGCTCGACTACGTGGAGATGTACGCGCTAGTGCCGGCCGACGGGTTTGATGTCGCTGTCGCCCTGATCGCGGACGCCGTGCGCCATCCCGCATTTGCCCCCCACGAGGTCGAGAAGGAGAGGGAGGCGGCGATCGAGGCCGCCCGCGGCGCTCGCGACGACGCCTTCCAGGAGGGCTATCTGGCGCTGCGAGGCGGGCTCTACGGCGAGCATCCCTATGCGCGGGCCACCTTCGGGAGCCCGGAGACGCTGTCGGCAATAAGCCGCCAGAACCTCCTCGAGTTCCACCAGGGGTGCTACAGGCCTGAGAGAGCGGTGTTGGCCGTCTCGGGGGCGGTGCAGGAGAGCCGGGCCCGCCGGGTGGTGGTGCGCGAGTTCGGCACCTGGCAGGCAGGGTCGAGCCCGGCCCGGCGGCACTGGCCAGTGCTGCCGTTGGCGCAGTCGGAGATCCAGGCCCGGGAGGCGCCGACCGGGCAGGTTCACCTGATGTTTGGCTTCCAGGCCCCCGCGGCCGGGGAGCCAGGCTACTACGCGGTTCAGCTTCTGGACAGCATCCTGAGCGGCGGATCGGCAGCGCGGCTGCAGAGGGTGCTGCGAGAGGATCTCGGCCTGGTCTACAACGTCTCGTCGTTCTATCCCACGCTCGCGCGGCCGAGCCACCTGGTGATCTACGCGGCCACAGATGTGCGCAGCGTGGACGCGGTGAAGGCGGCGATCGTAGACCTGCTGCGGCGGCTGCGGGAGGAGCCGGTGGAGCCTTCCGAGCTGGCCCGGGCCAAGCGGTACCTCCTGGGCAGCTATGCTCTTGGACACCAGCGGCTTCGCGATCAGGCGTACTCCCTGGCGTGGTACGAGGTGCTGGGGCTGGGGCCTGGGTTCGAGCAGCAGTACCGGGCTGGCATAGAGGCGGTGACGGCGGAAGACCTTCAGGGAGCGGCCCAGCAGTTCCTGGGGCGATTTGTGCTGGCCGTGGTCTTTCCCCGGGCGTGACCGGCGTCGGCCCGCTGCGCCAAGCGGCCGGAAGGTTCGGGAGCCCCCGGGGTCGAACTACAAGTACGTAGGGTCACCCAGACGTTAGGCGAACGGAGGGTTGCCTGCCTATGGAGAGAAGGAGGGAGCTTTTGGGTGGAGTCGACGCGAGCAAGCGCGCTGGCGAGGAGAATCCGCTCGAGCCGATGGAGCGGTTCAGCGCGCGCCGTTTGACGCGTCGCGAGAAGACCGTCAAGCGGGAGATCGACGCCTATCACGTCAGTGAGGTTGACAAGACGGAAGTGATCTATGTCGGCAGCCGCGCCTTGTCGGTCTACCACAGCCTCGATCTGCCGGACGCGGTGTGCGACGGACTGACGTACAAGCAGCGGCTCATCCAGACCGACGATGGCGACTGCATGCTCATCGCCCGCTGGAAGCCCGATCGCCACATGCGGCGGATGATGCCGGAGTGGTCGCAGAAGTGGTTCGTGGACAAGCAGCTCTTCCCGCCCAATCCGGAGGAGTTCTTCGCCCGGCACGAGCGGAGGGCTGAGGGTGCCGACTCGGAGGCGGCCCAGGAGAGCGAGGACTAGAGGCACCCCGGCCTCAGGCAGCCCCGCGAAGCGGAGCTTCGACGCAGCCAGCCGCGGACGGCGGCTGGCTTTGCGCGTCGCCCGCCGGGCAGCGGCCGGTCGGCTTGACAAGCCGCGGACGCTGTGTATGATTAAGGGAAGCTTCGGGGCGCGCGGCGAGCGGCCCCGGGGCCCAGCCAGTCCGGGCTGCAAGCGCTCTTGGCGCCGCATCCGGCGCCCCCGGCTGCTGAGGCTCGGCCGTTGCGGACGGCCGGGAGGGGTGCAGGGCCGGGGCCAGGTGACGAAGTGAGAATCGACCTAGCAGACATCGCAGGCACGCCCGGCGCGCGCGGCCGCTATGCCATCTCCGAGGTTCTGGATCCGTCCGACGACCTGCCTGTGATGGGCCCTGTGACCGGAGAGATCACGGTCGAGAACGCTGGCTCGCTGCTGCTGTTGAGGGGACAGCTTCGGGCGCGGCTCCGGCTGTCCTGCGTGCGCTGTCTGACCGAGTCGGAGCGGGAGGTCGAGATCGCCGTCGAGGAGGAGTTCGCGACCGACCTCACCGCGCCGGACGTCGAGACGATAGACCGCGACGAGCCGGAGAGGGCGGCGATATCCGACTATGTCTTGGACGTGTCGGAGCTGGTGCGCCAACAGGTGGCGCTGAGCGTTCCGATGGCCTTCGTGTGTGAGGTCGGCTGTCGGGGCATCTGCCCCACCTGTGGCAAGAACTTGAACGAGGGCCCGTGCGCTTGTCCTGGGGCTGGAGATGACAGCCGCTGGGATGTGCTCAAGGGGCTTCTGCCGCGCGCGCGGGACAAAGACGACTGAAGCCCCGGCTGGAGACGGCCGGGCAAAGGAAGCAGTTGTGGCACTGCCAAAGAGAAGGCATTCGAGAAGCCGTCAGGGAAAGCGACGGGCGAACTGGCGCCTGAAGGCGCCGAATCTGGTCCCCTGTCCGGACTGCCGGGGCCTGAAGCTGCCGCACCGCGCCTGCCCTGCGTGCGGCAACTACGCTGGCGAATCTGTCGTCGAGATCAAGCCGCACGTGCACCGCGGGCGGAGCTGAGCGCAGGCGCATGACCAGGTCGCCTGAGGAGGACGCGCGGCCTTGATGCCGGTCGCTCTTGACGCCATGGGCGGAGACCATGCCCCCCAGGTTACGGTCGCCGGCGCGGTGGTGGCGGCCCGCAACCTTGGTGCCGCCGTCGCCCTGGTGGGAGATCGGCAACAGGTCGAGGCCGAGCTGGAACGCCACGCTCCCGTGCCGGACGGCATTGAGGTGGTTCATGCCGGGGCGACCATCGGCATGGACGAGTCGCCCGGATCGGCCCTGCTGCGCAAGCGCGACTCGTCGATCATGGTGGCGATGGACCTTGCGAAGTCTGGCCGCGCATCGGCCGTGGTGTCGGCGGGCAACTCGGGGGCGGTGATGGGCGCGGCGACTCTACGCCTGGGGCTGCTGCCGGGTGTGGAGCGCCCGGCGATCGCGATGCTCTTGCCCCGCGACGGCGGCAGTGTGGTGGTTCTCGACGGCGGCGCCACCGTGGACCCCAGGCCCGAGCACCTGCTGGCCTTCGCGCGCATAGGAGCCGTCTACGCGCAGCACCTGCTGCACGTGGAGCGCCCTCGGGTGGGCCTGCTGAACATCGGGGAGGAGCCGTCCAAGGGGAGCGCGCTGACGAAGAAGGCGTACGAGCTGTTGAGCCGGTCGGAGCTCAACTTCGTGGGCAACATCGAGGGGCAGGCCGTGCCTCGCGGCCGGGCCGACGTGGTGGTGTGCGACGGGTTCGCCGGGAATGTGCTGCTGAAGGTGGCGGAGGGGTATGCGGAGCTTTTCTGGAGCATGCTGAAACGGCGGCTGTCCGGCGGGTGGCGGGGCCGCGTTGCCGCCTGGCTTGTGCGGCCGGGGCTGCGGGAGCTGGCGCGTCAGCTTGACTATGCCAGCTACGGCGGAGCCTTACTGGTGGGCGTGAACGGAATCTGCGTGATCGGCCACGGTCGTTCGACGCCGGCGGCGGTGGCGAGCGCGATCCGCGTGGCGAGGGGGCTCGCAGACCAGGGGATCCTGGAGGCCCTGGCCTCCGCCGCGCCGGTCGGCCCCGGCCCCGCAGTGCGGGCGGGGGCGGCCGGCGACGGCAACACCTGAAGCGAGCGTTAATATTGAGCAGCAGTCATCCTGTCGGCATCATTGGAACCGGGTCCTATGCGCCGCCCAAGGTGCTCACGAACTTCGACCTCGAGAAGATGGTGGACACCACCGACGAGTGGATCCGCACGCGCACCGGCATTGTCGAGCGCCACATTGCTGACCCGGACACGCCGACTTCGGCGCTTGCGATCGAGAGCGCCCGCATCGCGCTCGACGCGGCCGGGGTCACTCCTGCCCAGATCGATCTGATCATCGTCGCCAGCGTCACGCCGGACATGTTCTTCCCATGCACGGCCTCACTGGTGCAGAAGGCGCTGGGCGCCCGGGGGGCGACGGCCTTTGACCTGCTCGTGGGATGCACCGGCTTCGTGTATGGGCTGGCGGTGGCCCGCGAGATGGTTGGCACGGGCGCCTACTCGAGGGCCCTCGTGATCGGGGCGGAGACGCTCTCCAAGATCACGGACTGGACCGACCGCAGCATCTGTGTCCTATTTGGCGACGCGGCGGGAGCGGCCGTGGTCGCCCGGGTCTCGCAGGGGCGGGGAATCCTGTCTTACTCACTGGGCAACGATGGCACGAACTCGGACGTCCTGCTGATTCCCGCCGGCGGTTCGCGAATGCCGGCGAGCCACGAGACTGTCGACAAGCGCCTGCATTACCTGATCATGAACGGGCCAGAGGTGTTCAAGTTCGCGGTTCGCGCCATGTCCGAGTCATCGGAGGAGGCGGTCCGCCAGGCGGGACTGAGGATGAGCGACATCGACGTCTTCGTGCCCCACCAGGCGAACCTGCGGATCATCGATGCGGCCGCCAAGCGTCTGGCGATCCCCTTGGAGCGCTTCGTGCGCAACGTGGACCGGTATGGGAATACGTCGGCGGCCTCGATTCCGCTGGCGCTCGACGAGGCCGTCCGGGATGGCCGCATCAGGGAGGGCAGCAACGTGGTGCTGTCCAGCTTCGGGGCGGGGCTGGCCTGGGGGACCATGGTCCTGCGATGGTGAGCCCGCCGGCCCGCAAGGTTGCTCTCGTCTTCCCCGGCCAGGCGTCCCAGCGGGCGGGGATGGCGAAGCCTCTGCTGGAGGAGCCCCTGGCGCGGGCCGTCTTCAGGCGAGCCAGCGAGGCCCTGGGGATCGACCTTACTGCTCTGTGCGCGGAGGGCGACGACGAGTCCCTCACGCGGACCGACATCGCCCAGCCCGCCTTGCTGACGACGTCGGCGGCCTGGGCGGCCGTGCTGGCCGACCGCGGGGTCGTGGCGCACATGGCGGCCGGGCACAGCCTGGGAGAGTTTTCTGCGTGGGTTGTCACGGGCGTGTTGGGGTTCGACCAGGCGGTGCGCCTGGTGCGGCGGCGGGGAGAGCTGATGGAGGACGCGGCGCGACGAAACCCCGGCGGCATGCTGGCGGTCATCGGGCTGTCTGACGAGCAGGTTCGCGAGGTGTGCGAACGCGCGCGAAAGGGGGGAGTGCTCGTCGCGGCCAACTACAACTGCCCCGGGCAAGTGGTTCTTTCCGGAGGGGAGGCTGCCCTGGAGCGGGCGGCGGACGAGGTGAAGCGGATGCGGGGCCGGGCAATCCCGCTGCGGGTGTCGGGCGCGTTCCACTCTCCGCTGATGGAGGATGCGGCGCACGCGTTCGGCAGACTGGTGTCGGAGATCGAGCTGAACGACCCCAAGATTCCCGTGGTCGTGAACGCGACGGCGGAGCCAGTCGTCGACGCCCGGGGCGCGCGCGCCGCGATGGAGCGGCAGATGACGAGCCCGGTGCTGTGGACCTCGTCGGTGCGGCGGATGGTTGCGGAGGGCGTGAAGGTCTTCATCGAGGTGGGGCCAGGGGAGGTGCTGACGAAGCTGATCGAGCGCACGTCGGCCGACATCGCCGCGGTGTCGGTGGGAGGGCCGCGGGGCCTATCGGATGTGCTGGAGGAGGTCGGCAGGTGAGTGTGGCAGGCCAGCAGGGCAGTGAGGCGGCGGTGAGGGTGGCCCTGGTGACGGGGGCGCGAAGGGGCATCGGGCGCGCGATCGCGCTTCGACTGGCGCGCGACATGGATGTGGCGGTGAACGACATCGCGGAGGGGAGGGAGGAGCTGGAGGCGGTGGCTGCCCAAGTGCGCGCGTCCGGGCACCGCGCGCTGGTGGTGACCGGGGATGTCCGCGACCCGGAACAAGCGGCAGAACTGGTGAACCGGACGGTGGAAGCTCTGGGCCGGCTGGATGCGCTGATCAACAATGCCGGCGTGACCAGGGACAACCTGCTGGTCAGAATGACGGACGAGCAGTGGCGCACGGTCCTAGACATCAACCTGACGGGGGCGTTCCTGTGCAGCCGCGCGGCCGCGCGGGTGATGCTACGGCAGCGGTCGGGCACAATCGTGAACATGGCGTCGGTCTCGGGGGTCATGGGGAACGCGGGCCAGGCCAACTACTCGGCCTCGAAGGCAGGGCTGATCGGGCTGACGAAGTCGCTGGCGCGAGAGCTGGGCGGGCGGGGCATCACCGTGAACGCGATCGCGCCGGGCTTCATCGTCTCGCCGATGACCGACGCGCTGGCGGACGATGCGCGGGAGAAGCTGATGGCGATGATCCCGCTGGGCCGGCTGGGGCGGCCCGAGGATGTCGCTGAAGCGGTGGCGTTTCTGGTGTCGCCGGCGGCGGCGTACGTGACGGGGCAGGTGTTGCAGGTTGACGGCGGGATGCATATGTGATATGCGTGTGTGCCAATCTCGAGGACTCGGTGCGGCGGGGTGCAGAAACCGCGCTGGTGCTGGCCCCGACGCGGCAGTCCGGCGGAGGAAGTGGGACATGGACGAGGCCCTCTTTGAGGAAGTGCGAACGCTGGTTGCAGAACAACTGGGAGTGGACAAGTCAATCGTGACGCCGAACGCGTCGTTCGAGGAGGATCTGCGGGCCGACTCGCTGACGCTCGTGGAACTGCTCATGGCGCTCGAGGAGAAGTTCGAGCTGCCGGACATCCCGGAGGATGAGGCGGACAAGATCAAGACCGTCGCGGACGTGGTCGCCTACGTCGAGGCCAAGAGAGGCGGGTAGGCCGCTGTGCGCGGCGACCGGTTGGACGTGAGCGACTGCCGGCGGCGGGAGTCTCCATGGAGCGACGCGTAGTCGTCACCGGCATGGGCGCGGTGACCCCGCTCGGCATCGGGGTCGAGGCCATGTGGGAGGCCATGCGCGCCGGCCGGTCCGGAATATCGGCCATCACCCTGTTCGACGCCTCGGCCTTCTCCTCGCAGATCGGGGGCGAGGTCAAGGGGTTCGATCCGGCCGCCTGGCTGGACCCGCGCGAGGTGCGCCATACCGACCGCTTCGCGCAGTTCGCCATTGCCGCGGCGAAGATGGCCGTCGACGACTCCGGCCTGGCTCCGGACCGGGTCGACAGCACGCGCATGGGCGTGCTGATCGGGTCGGGCATCGGGGGGACGTGGACGTGGGAGGCACAGCATGCAGTCCTGCTGGAGAAGGGCCCGGGCCGCGTCAGCCCCTTCTTTATCCCCATGCTGATCATGGACATCGCTTCGGGCCGGGTGGCGATGATGTTTGACGCCAGGGGCCCGAACCTGTCGGTGGCGACCGCCTGCGCGACCAGCTCGCATGCCATCGGCGAGGCCTTCGAGATCATCAAGCGCGGCGACGCCGAGGTGATGATCGCCGGCGGGGCGGAGGCGGCGGTGTCGCCGCTGGCTCTCGCCGGGTTCTGCTCCATGCGGGCGCTCTCCCGGCGAAATGACGACCCGCCCGGCGCGAGCCGCCCGTTCGACCGCGATCGCGACGGCTTCGTGATGGCCGAGGGCGCGGGCGTCGTGATTCTGGAGGAACTCGACCACGCGCGGCGACGCGGCGCACGCATCCACGGCGAGATACTTGGCTATGGGATGAGCGCGGACGCCTATCATGTCACCCAGCCCTGCCCGGACGGCAGCGGAATGGCGCGGGCTATGGAGGCCGCCCTGGCCGACGCGGGCCTCGGTCCGGAGCAGATCGACTACGTCAACACGCACGGCACCGCGACACAGGTGGGCGATGTGGCGGAGACGCTCGCCCTCAAGCGGGTGTTCGGGCAGCGCGCGCGGAGCGTGCCCAGCAGCTCGACGAAGTCCATGACCGGGCATATGCTGGGCGCCGCGGGCGCCGTCGAGCTGATCGCGTCACTGCTGGCCATCCGGGACGGCCTCCTGCCACCGACGATCAACCTCGAAAACCCCGATCCCGAGTGCGACCTCGACTACGTTCCGAACCAGGCGCGGGAGGCGGTGGTGAACACGGTCATGTCAAGCTCGTTCGGGTTCGGGGGGCACAATGCGACCCTGGTCGCGGGGAGATTCGCGTGAGCGTCGGCGCGGCCCCGCAAGCGAGAGGGAAGGACCGGCTGGGGCGGTGATGCGCGTGCGGGCCGTCGTGCTCGACGTCGACGGCACGGTGGCCACCTGTCCGTATGATTTCGAGGCAATGCGCGAGGCCGTTGGCCGCGCAGCGCGCCGGTGGGGCGTGGATGCCGCGGCGCTCGGGGTGAGGGGCATCATCGAGCAGATCGCCGCCGTTGCGAGTCGCCTGGGCGCCGATGGGGATCGCTTTCGCAAGGAGGCCGAGGCCGCGGTCGTTGCCCTGGAGATAGAAGGCGCTCGGCGCTCCCGCCTCCTGCCCGGGGCCGCCGAAGCTCTTGGGCGCCTGCGACGCCGCGGCATCGCCGTCGGCCTGATCACCCGCAACTGCAGGATGGCCTCCGAAATCGTGCTGCGCGACCTGCGCGAGTACGACTCGCTGCTCGCGCGCGACGATGTGCCCCTCCCCAAGCCGAACCCGGACCACGTCCACCGGTCCCTGGCGGCCCTCGGGGTCGAGGCCGCTGCGGCAGTGATGGTCGGCGACCACAGCTACGACATAGAGGCCGGCCGCGCCGCGGGCGTGCGGGCATGCGTGGGAGTGAGCACCGGCGGCAGCCAGGACCAGGCGCTGCTCGAAGCCGGCGCGGACGTCGTCCTCGCCAGCGTCATGCAGTTGCCGGAGTGGCTGTCCGGGTTGGAGGGAAGGCGGGGATGACGGGGGTTTCGTGGGGCTGTGCCGCCCTTCTCTGCTGGCACCTGGGGTTCGGGGGCGCGCTCCCACGCGAGGTGCGGCCCGAGTCCGTCGTTTCCTATGTCGCCGGGCGCGCGCAGGTCCGCGTGCTGGTGTTCGGCGGAGCCTCCCAAGTGCGGGTGTCGGCCGGTCCGGCGCTGGCGATCGAGGACGCCGCCAGCGGCTCGCGGCTTGCGATGATCGAGCAGGGGGGCGCGGCCACGGTCCAGGCCTGCGGGGATCGGGTCTCGCTGCAGACGGGCCGGGTGAGGCTCGTCCGGGATGCGCTGATTCTGCGGCCGCGCGACGGAGAGGGCGCGGCCGTCCTCTCGGGGCGGGGTGGGTGGGGGGCTCGCGGGAGCTATCCGGGCGCATTGGAGCTGAGCGCGCGCGGGAACCGGCTGAGCGTGGTCGAGTCGGTGGGGCTGGAGGACTATGTCGCCGGGGTGGTCGCGGCCGAGATGCCGGCCGACTTTCCGCTGGAGGCAATGAAGGCGCAGGCCATCGCGGCCCGCACGTACGCCCTTTTCCATCTCGGCGATCACAGGGTCGATGGCGCGGACCTCTGCGCCCGCGTGCACTGCCAGGCCTACAGAGGCGCGCCCCCGGCCGGGTCTCGCGCGGCGCGCGCATCCCGCGAGACCGCCGGGCAGGTGCTTGCGTGGAACGGCGTTCTGGTCGACGCGCTCTATCATTCCGCCTGCGGCGGGGCGACGGCCCGCGCCTGGGAGGTGCGCCAGGGCAAGATTCTGCCGTATCTGCGCGGAGGCAGCGACACCGACCTCTGGGGCGCGGCCTACTGCGCGCGAGGACACAATGTGGGCTGGACGAAGCACTTCTCCTTCGCCGAGGCCTCCCGGCTCGTCGCGGCCAACCTTCCGACGGTGCGCGCGGACCCTTCGCTCTCGCCCGGGCCGCTGGAGTGGCTGCGGCCGATCGCGGGACGGCCGGGGGGCCGCGTGCAATGGCTGGAGGTGAAGACGCGCGAGGGCGCGTTTCTGGTGCGGGGCGACTCCATCCGGTGGCTGTTCGGCAGCGGCTTCGCCGGGCCGGAGGGCTTGCGCAGCACGGCTTTTTCGCTCTCGGTGGAGGAGGACGCGGCGGGCCGGCCGCGCGCTTTCACATTCGAGGGAAAGGGGCATGGGCACGGCATCGGCCTGTGTCAGTGGGGCGCGCGGGGCCGGGCCGAGGCAGGCCAGTCGGCGGCGGAGATCCTGGCCGCGTACTATCCCGGCGCGGAGATCGTTTCGCTGGGTGAGCCGTAGTGCCCTCTGGCGCGCCCGGGGCAGGAGGACGCTCGACCGGACGGGCGAACTGAGACCGCGGCGGCCGATTCCGGCCGGCCGTATTCATGTGGAGACAAATCCATGAGCACTCGCACAAAGGGCGTGATTCTCATCGGCGACGGTCTGGCTGATCGTCCCGTCCCCGACCTGTCGGGCAAGACGCCCCTGGAGGCGGCCAGAACCCCCACGCTGGACCGCATGGCGGCCGAGGGCGAGTGTGGCCAGATGGACCCGATCGGTCCCGGCGTCCGCGCCGGCAGCGACACCTCGCACCTCGCGATCCTTGGCTACGATCCCTACAAGGTGTACACAGGGCGGGGCCCCTTTGAGGCCCTCGGCATCGGCATGGATGTGAAGAAGGGAGACATCTGCTTTCGCTGCAACTTCTCGACGATTGAGGGCGAGCTGGAGCTATCCGACGGGGAGTTCACGGGCGCGAAGGTGGTCGACCGGCGCGCCCAGCGCATCGCCCACGGCACCCACGAGTTGGCTCAGGCCGTCAACGGCATGGAGATCGATGGCGTCACGTGCTATGTCAAGGAGTCTGTCGAGCATCGCGCGGCGCTGGTGCTGCGGGGGCCGGGGCTCGGCCCCAATGTCAGCGACGTCGACCCCCACGACGAGGGGCAGCCGCTCCATGCTGCGCGCGGAGAGGGCGAGGCCGATCGGAAGACGGCCCATGTTGTCAATCAGTTCGTTCTGCGCTCCTGGCAGGCGCTGAAGGACCACCCGGTCAACCAGGCCCGGGTCAGGGAGGGCAAACTGCCGGCCAACGTCATCGTCCCCAGAGGCGCCGGCGTCGCACCGCACCTGACGCCCTTCTCCGAGCGCTACGGGATCCGGGGTGCCTGCGTGGTCGAGACCGGCCTGATTGCCGGAATCGGCCGCTACCTGGAGATGACGGTTCCCGAGGTGAAGGGCGCGACCGGCGGCGCGGACACGGACGAGCTGGCGCTGGGGAAGGCTGTGGTCGAGATGCTGGGCGACCACGATTTCGTGTTGTGCAACCTGAAGGCGCCTGACCTGGGCGGCCACGACGGCGCTGCGAAGGCGAAAATCGGGGCCATCGAGAAGCTGGACAGGCTGGCGGCCTACGTCCTGGAGCATGCGCCCAGGCCGGTGCACATCGCCGTCACGGGGGACCACTCGACCCCAGTCACGTTCGGCGACCACACCGGGGATACGGTGCCGCTTCTCATCTGGGGCCCCAACGTCCGGCCCGACGGGGTGTCGTGGTTCGGCGAGCGCGCGGTCGTGGGCGGCGGTCTGGCGCGCATTCGCGGCTCCGACATGATGTCCATCATGACGAATCTGATGGGCGTGCAGGAGAAGTTTGGCGCCTGATCGCGTGCTGAGCGTCGGCGGGCCAAGCGGCGCGAGACGCGCCCAGAAGGCGCGGGAGCGCCCCCGGGAGGCCTTGTCGCACCACGTCGGCGCGCAGAGGCCGGCCGGCGACGAAGGGACGCTTGCGCAGTGGGGATGGCGCTAGCGCTGTTGGCGATCTTCGCGGTCATGGCGGTTCTGATGTACCTGAACCGCCTGCCTGCGATCGTGGCCCTTCCGCTGATGGCGGTGGGGATCGCGGTGTGCGCCCGCGTGGGGTGGAAGGAGCTGGCCCTGATCGTGAGCGAGGGCAGCCTCCAGCTGCACGGGGCGTACACCACCGCGATCCTCGGCGCCGTGCTCGCTGAGATCGTCGCGAAGACGGGCGTCGCGGAGACCATGGTGAAGAAGGCCGCCGAACTCGGCGGGGAGCGACCGGTGGCGCTGTCTCTGATCCTCACCGGCGTGGTCGCGCTGCTGTTCACGACCTTGGGCGGCTTGGGCGCCGTTATCATGGTTGCCACCATCGTGTTTCCAATCCTGCTGGCGCTGGGGGTGCCTCAGCTTGCGGTGGGTGCTCTCTTCCTGTTGGGGATGAGCCTCGGCGGCATCTTCAATCTCACGAACTGGCAGCTCTACAAGGAGACGCTGGGTCTGTCGACGTCGCAGATCCTGTCGTTCGCCGCTCCGCTTGGCGTGTTGATGGCTGGGGCGGCGGTGATGTTCGCCGCGGTCGAGCTTCGGCCCGCGCGGCTGCGCCGCTACTGGCAGGACCAGCAGCCCGCGACCCCGCCGGCGTTGGCGCCCTGGTACGGACTTCTCACGCCGGTGATCCCATTGTTCATCGTCCTGGCGTTCGGCCTCTACAACCTTGCGGCGAGGCCGCCGGAGCCGTTCGAGTTTCCGATCCTCACGGCCATGTTGGTGGGCATCGTCTACGGCCTGGCGACCGCGCGGCGGCCCAGGCAGGGGCGGGTCCAGCTTCTCACCCGAAGCGTGATTGACGGCATCGCGGCCGTCGCGCCCGCCGTCGCCCTCATGCTCGGCATCGGCATGCTCATCCAGGCCGTCACCCACCCCGCCGTCCTCGGGCGGGTGCGTCCGCTGCTCACCGCCGTACTCCCCGGAACCCGCGTCGGCTACGTGGTCGTTTTCACGGTGCTTGCGCCGCTGGCGCTTTATCGCGGCCCCCTGAACGTGTGGGGGATGGGATTCGGCCTCGCCAAGATGATGACGGCTGCGCCTGGCCTGAGCGCCGCCGCCGTCATGGCCGCCCTGCTGTCGGTGGGGCAGATCCAGGGAGTGTGCGACCCGACGAACACGCAGAACGTGTGGATCGCCAACTACGTCGGCGTGGACGTCCAGCAGATCCTCAAGCGAACGCTCGCCTACGTATGGCCGGTTGCGGCCCTGGGCCTGGTGGTCGCCGCGTTCATGTTCATGGGCAGGTAGAAGGCAGCGACCGCCGGTTGCTTGCCGCGGCTCAGGAGCGTGTGCTATAATCGCGTCGTCTCTGGCATATGGGGCCCTCGCGGCTGAAGGGGGGCGCGCCGGGGCCCAGCAGCCGTCGCGCGCCCTTGTATGGGCGTTCCGGCGGCCCAAGCCCAGGAGGAGGCTGTGATGCACATACGACCCCGCCCTCGCTGGCCGGCGCTCGCCGCGGCGGTGCCGGTCTTGCTCGCCGCCGCGATCGCCGCCCCGGCCGTGGCGCAGGACCTCGAGCCGCCGCTGTCGGTCAGTTGGGTGTTCTCCATGGCGCCTGACCCCCAGGATACGCTCGCGCCCGTGATCGCGGGCGATCGTGTGTTCATCACCCACGGCGGCGTGCTCCGCGCCCTCGACATTCGTACGGGGGCCGAGCAGTGGAAGTACGAGGTCTCAGAAGAGGCCGCTGTGTCCACCGCCCCCGTGCTGTCCGGCGACCTGGTCATCGTGGGGACCGACAGCGGGCAGGTGGTTGCGCTGAAGGCGGCGGATGGCACGAAGGCCTGGGAGAAAACCTACAGCGGATCCATCTGCCCGACGCCCATGATCATGGACGACGCGCTGATCGCGGCGGCCGGAAAGAACGTGTACGGGCTTGATGTCCGCTCTGGCAGCGCCAGGTGGGTGTGCGCGGTGGCCTCGGCTGTCGCGGCAGGGCCGGTGACGGACGGCTCCATGCTGTATTTCCTGGGTCAGGACGGCTCGGTCGAGAGCGTGGACCCACGTGAGGGGCGCTTCCGATGGCGCGCCAACCTCCCCGTCCCGGCCCACGCCTTCGGCCCGATCGCGGCGGAGCAGCGGGTGATCGTGGCCGGCGGCCGGAACGTGGTTGCCGTAGCGCGCAGCGGATCGGTTGCGTGGACGGCGGAGATGCCGGCCGGGGTTGGCGGGCCGCCGACTGTGGTCGAGGACACGCTCTATGTGCCGTGCCTCGATGGGCGCATATACACTCTCTACGCGCGCTCCGGCGCACCTCGACGCGAGGTCCAGGTCTCGGTGGCGGGCGCGGTTACGGCGCCTCCCCTGGTTACCCCAGACCTGGTGTTCGCGGGCACCTCGACCAGCCTGGTGTACGCTTTGGACCGCAAGTCGGGAGCGGTGCGCTGGGTCTACCGCTGCCGCGCGCCGGAGCAGGGGCCGGGCGACCCGCCCTGGTTCGGCATCTATGCACCTCTGGTGGGCGCAGAGGGGTCCCTGTTCTGCCTGACCGGCACCGGTGACCTCTACTGCCTCTCCCCCTCGGCCCCCGACACGGTGCCTCCCCAGTTTGCCGACCTGAAGCCCGAGCCGGGCGACGCGCTACCTGGCGGCGAGTCCGTAGCCGTCTCCTTCGCGGTGGTGGATGACGGAAGCGGGGTCGACCCCGCCTCCGTGTCGGCCACCGTCAACGGGACCGCGGTGACGGTGGAGTGGGACGTGGCTTCGGGCGTGGGCAAGTTCGTCCTGTCGAAGCCGGCTGACGGCAGCCACATCATCAGGGTGACCGCGAGCGACTACCGGGGAAACAGCGGCTCAGTCGCCTGGAGCTTCGTCACGGACAAGGCCATCAAGCCGGCCGAGGAAGGGCAGACGACGACCCGCAGCACTACGACAGGGATACGCCGCAGCACCACGACAGGGATACGCGGGCGGACGACGCGCTGACCGGGCAGGAGGGGGTAGGCATGCTGCGCCCCGAGGCCGCAGCGTCCTTCGCCCGTGCCTGGAGGAGCGAGTGACGGAGCGGGAAGCATGGGTGGCGCTGAGCGCCGCGGATCTGCCTCCCCGGACCGTTCTGGGCCTGCTGGATCGCTTCGGATCGGCCGCTGGCATCATGGCCGCGGGCGTGGACGCCGTGCGAACCGCCGGTCGCCTCACCCCGGCCGAGGTCGGCCGGTTCGCAGAGGCCCGGGAGCGGGATCGCTCGGCCGAGCTGGCGCAGCTCGAGCGGCTCGATGTCCGCCTGGTCAGCATCCGGGACGGGCAGTACCCCGCGAATCTGCGCCAGATACACGATCCGCCGCCCGTGCTGTTCGTGCGGGGCTCTCTAGAGGCTGTTGACGAGCGGGCGGTCGCCATCGTGGGGACGCGGCGGGCGACGGCGTACGGTCGGCTCGTCTCCGAGACCCTTGCGCGGGACTTGGCGGCGCGGGGCATCACGGTGGTGAGCGGCATGGCGGTGGGCGTGGACGCCGCGGCCCACCGCGGCGCCCTGTCAGCCGGTGGACGCACTATCGGCGTGCTGGCCTGCGGCATCGATGTCCCGTATCCCAGGGAGACGATGGAGCTGCGCGAACGGGCAGTCGCGCAGGGAGCCGTGATCTCTGAGCTTGCGCCGGGAACGCCGGCGCGACGAGAGCGGTTCCACGCCCGCAACCGACTGATCAGCGGGCTCGCCCGCGGTGTGATCGTCACGGAGGCGCCGGAACGCAGCGGAGCGCTCATCACGGCGAACCTGGCCGGGGCCCAGGGACGGGAGGTCTTCGCCGTACCCGGAAGCGTGAACAGCGAATTCAGCCGGGGAACCCACGCGCTGCTTCGCGACGGCGCGCGGCTGGTCGAGTCTGTCGACGACGTTCTCGAAGAGCTGAGCCTGCCGGAAATCGCGGCGCCTCAGGCTGGCGGGCCGCCGAGTGTGCCCCCGGCGAGCGATCTGACGACGGACGAGCGGTCCATCCTGGACGCGCTGTCGCTGCAGCAGAAACACGTGGATGACGTGATCTACGAGTGCGGCATCCCCTCCTCCCGGGCCAGCGCGGGGCTGCTGATGCTAGAGCTGAAGGGGCTGGTGCGCCGCCTGCCCGGCAACATGTACATGCGTGTCCGGTAGCTATCTCGCCTCGGGCCGCCTCCGGGCTGCCGGGCGGGCGTCCTCTCCCGAGCCGTAGGAGGTGGCCCCGGGCGCGCGGGCGGGAGTTGACCCGCGGCGCCGGACGGGTATCCTGATGACGGACGAGGCTGCACTGCTCCTGAGGCTGGCTTCTACACACCGGTCGGGCAGCTTTCCCTGGCTGCGCGGGTGGAAGGCAAAACCGTGCTAAGGCATTTCCCAGGGCGTGGGGGCCGGGGCGCCGGACAGCCGCCTCCCTGCGGCGGCCGGAATGTGGTATCCTGGCTGACCTGTGGGGGCCGGCCGGTGAGCCAGTCGGCCGGATGCGGAATGCGCACAACCTGGGTGGTGTGGGCTCGAGGCAAGCGATGGCCAAGTCACTGATCATAGTGGAATCGCCGGCAAAGACGCGGACGATCCGGCGATTCGTCGGCAACAAGTATGCGATCGAGGCGTCGATGGGCCACGTGCGCGACCTCCCGAAGACCACGCTGGGAGTCGACATCGACGACGGGTTCAAGCCGAAGTACGTCAACATCCGCGAGCGAGAGCCGGTGCTGAAGAAGCTGCGCAAGGCCGTGGAGGACGCGGAGGCCGTGTACCTTGCGACGGACCCGGACCGGGAGGGGGAGGCGATCGCCTGGCACCTCGCCCAGGCGCTCAAGATCCGCCAACCGCGGCGCATCGAGTTCAATGAGATCACCCGGCCGGCCGTGACGGAGGCGCTCGCCCATCCCCGTGACATCGACATGAACCGCGTCGACGCGCAGCAGGCGCGGCGGGTGCTGGACCGCCTGGTCGGGTACACGCTGAGCCCCCTGCTGCAGCGAAAGCTGCGGAAGCGGTGGCTCAGCGCGGGGCGAGTTCAGTCCGTCGCCGTGCGGCTGATCTGCGAGCGCGAGCGCGAGATCGAGGCCTTCGTTCCAGAGGAGTTCTGGGACGTGACCGCGCTGGTGACCCCGCGCGGGCCGGAAGAGGCCTTCCAGGTGAAGCTCGTAGAGACCGAAGGGCAGAAGGCCCACGTGCCCGATGAGGCCGAGGCCCGGCGCGTGGCCTCCGAGATCTGGGAGTCCGCACCCCGGGTCGCCCGCGTCAAGAGGTCGGACCAGGTGCGGCGTCCGCAGCCGCCGTTCATCACCAGCACCCTCCAGCAGGAGGCCGCAAACCGGCTTGGCATGTCCGCCCGACAGACGATGCGGGTGGCGCAGCAGCTCTACGAGGGGGTGGACCTGGGAGAGGAAGGGCCAGTCGGCCTCATCACCTACATGCGCACCGATTCGACGCGGGTGGCCAAGGAGGCGCAAGACGAGGCGCGCCGGGTGATCAGCGACCTCTTCGGCGAGCCCTACTTGCCGGAGAAGCCGCGGACCTATCGGGCCCGGGCCGGCGCGCAGGAGGCCCACGAGGCGATTCGGCCCACTTCTCCGGCGCGCACGCCCGAGCAGGTCAAGCCGTTCCTCGACGAGGCCCAGAGCCGGCTCTACGGGTTGATCTGGTCGCGATTCATGGCCAGCCAGATGGCCGACATGCGCCTCCACGTGACCCTGGTGGATGTGGCCGCAGGGCGCCACCTGCTGCGAGCCAGGGGCGTCGAGATCGTGTTTCCGGGTTTCTCGCGCGTGTACCCCGTGCGGGAGGCAGAAACAGCGGTCCCGGCAGTGAAGGAGGGCGACTGGCTGGACGCGTTGAGCGTGGGCGCCCAGCAGCGCTTCACCGAGCCGCCGCCTCGCTACTCGGAGGCGTCGCTCGTCCGGGCGCTGGAGGCGAACGGGATCGGCCGCCCCAGCACCTACGCGCCCATCATCAGCACCATCCAAGACCGCGGCTACGTGTACCTGGAGGACAAGCGGTTCCGACCCACAGACCTTGGCTTCACGGTGACGGACCAGCTCGTCGAGCACTTCCCCGACATCATCAGCGTCGAGTTCACCGCGGACATGGAGTCGAAGCTGGACGCGGTGGAAGAGGGGAAGGCCGAGTGGGTCGGCCTGATCCGCGACTTCTACAAGCCCTTCGAGAGCTCGGTTGCGCGCGCGGAGCAGGCCATGGAGAACGTGTCCGTGCCGGCCCGGGCGACGGACCAGTTGTGCCAGGAGTGTGGTCGGCCCATGGTCCTGCGGGTGGGGCGTCGGGGGCCCTTCCTGGCGTGCTCGGGATTCCCGGACTGCCGGAGCACCAAGCCTGTGGGCGCCCAGGAGGAGGCCGGGCGGCGCCCGCGGGCGCCGGCGGAGCCGAGCGATCAGGTGTGCGAGAAGTGCGGCAGCCCCATGGTCATACGCACGGGAAAGCGCGGCCGGTTCCTGGCGTGCTCGGCGTTCCCGAAGTGCCGGAACACGCGCCCGCTGCCCGAGGACGAGGCTGCCGCGGAAGAGGCCGCCGGCTCTGCGAAGTGCGACATCTGCGGCCGGCCCATGGCCGTGAAGAAAGGCCGGTACGGCTTGTTCCTGGGGTGCACGGGCTATCCCGAGTGCAAGGGGATCAAGCGCCTTCCTGCACGGGAAAAAGCGGAGGAGACATAGGGCCGACCGCGGCCCGAGGATTCCGGCTCGACCCCTGCCCGCCCCGCAACGCCTTCGCGTGTCGGCCAAGCTTGACACGGCCAAGAAGGCGATGATATCATCGACCACCCTCACGTGTGAGAGTGTGCAGCAGCATGAGCAGCAGCCCGAATGGCTTCAGGGTGGCAGTGGTTGGCGTGCGGGCGGTCGGCCGCGAGATGATTCGCGTGCTGCGGCAGCGCCGCTTCCCGACCAAGAGCCTGCGCGTCTTCGCGACCCGGGAGCGCGACATCACCGTGGACGGCGAGGCCTTCCACGTCGAGGTCATCAACGAGGAAGCGTTCGACGACATCGACGTCGCGTTCTTTGCGGGCGGCGACGTGCGGGAGGGGCACTTTGGCCCCCTGGCGGCCGCCCGCGGGGCGGTGGTCATCGACAACGGGGACGCCTTTCGCCTCGACCCGGCGGTGCCGCTGGTCGTGCCGGAGGTCAACCCGGAGGCGCTGCGAACCCACCAGCGCCTGATCGCCAACCCGAACTGCTCCACCATCCAGTTCGTCGTGGTCCTGAAGCCCCTGCACGATGAGGCGCGCGTGAAGCGAGCCGTGGTTTCCACCTACCAGGCCGTGTCCGGCCGCGGGACCTCGCAGCAGGGCAGCGACCCCGTCCAGCAGCTCCGAAAGGAGATGGCGGCGATGTGCGAGCGCGTGGCGCCGGCCGCACAGCAGGGCCTCCCCGAGGAGTCGCTTCACGCGGTCATCGAGGCGGCCTGTCGCGCCTGCCGCGACGTCGTGACCGACCCGGGCCTGTTCCCGCACCCGATCGCGGGCAACGTGATCCCGCAGATATCGAGCTTCGAGGAGACGGGCTACACCAAGGAGGAGATGAAGCTGGTCCGCGAGACGCGCAAGATCCTGGGGGAGCCGGAGCTGAAGGTGACGGCGACGACGGTTCGCGTCCCGGTCTTCAACGCGCACGCGGAGAGCGCGAACGTGGAGTTTGAGCGGCCGATCTCCGCGGCGAGGGCCCGGGAGATCCTGAGCCGAGCCCCCGGGGTCGTCGTCGTGGACGACCCAGAGAGGGGGGTGTATCCAACGCCGCTGGACGCCTCGGGAAAGGACGAGGTGTTCGTGGGGCGGATCCGCGAGGATCCCACCGTGCCGCACGGCTTGAACCTGTGGATAGTCTCCGACAATCTGCGCAAGGGGGCGGCGCTCAACGCGGTGCAGATCGCGGAGAAGATGGTGGAGATGGGCCTGCTGAGAGCGCGTGGATGAGGTGTGATTGATGAAGGTCGTGGTGCAGAAATTCGGCGGAACGTGCGTCGACTCGGAGGCGAACCAGCTCATCACAGCCGAGCGGATCATGGAGGAGCGCGACCGGGACCTGCACCCGGTCGTCGTTGTGTCTGCCATGGGACGGGAGGGGCAGCCGTACTCGACGGCAGAGCTGGTGCGGACCGTGCTGCGGATCGACCCCGCGATCGAGCCGCGGGAGCTGGACCTGCTGATGTCCTGCGGGGAGATCATCTCCACGGTTGCGATGGCGCATCTGCTGAAGTCGAAGGGATATGAGACGATCGCGCTGAGCGGCGGCCAAGCGGGGCTGATCACGGACAACTACTACGGGCACGCGCGGATCGTGCGGATCGAGCCGCAGATTCTGCTGGAGGCCCTTCAGAACGGCTACATGGTCTTCGTCGCGGGGTTCCAGGGCAACACCCTGGACCACGGGATCACGACGCTGGGCGCGGGGGGCAGCGACTACACGGCGGTGGCGCTGGCGAGGGTGATCAACGAGACGCCGACGCTGCCGTTCGGCGAGCGGCTCGAGGTCGTTCCCCTGCAGATCTTCAAGGAAGTCGACGGGATCATGACGGCGAACCCGCGCAGCCTCGTGGACGGCGAGGCTGCGCGCCCACTTCCCCAGCTCACCTATGACGAGTGCGTGGCGATGTCCCGGCTGGGGGCCGAGGTGCTGCAGCAGCAGGCGGCGGAGATGGCGCGCGAGCACCAGCTGAGCCTGGTCGTCCGCAACTTCCGCGACGCGGAGAGCGCGGGGACGCAAGTGGGCCCGACCACGCGTGGGGTGGCGAGCGAGCGGGTGACGGCTGTCGTGGACCAGCCGCGACTGCTGGTGTTCGACCTGGAGTCGGGGAACCGACGGCTGGCGCTCCAGATCGCCGAGCGGCTGGCCCGGGAGCGGCTCACCTACTACCAGGTGACGACGGGGTCGGAGGGCATGCGCTTCGCCGTGCGGCCCATCAAGTACCGCGACGTCAAGACCATCGTGCAGCGCGTCCTGGCGGCGCGGGGCGTTCGGGCCGACATCAACGAAGGAGACTTCGCGCTCGTCTCGCTGGTGGGCGAGGCACTGCGAGGGCGGCTCGACGAGTGGGGGGAGCGGGCCGACCAGGTGCTCGCCGACTCCGGCATCGAGACCAGCGGCACCAGCCGAACCGAGATCAGTCTGTCGTACCTCGTCGTCGAGTCGGACCGAAGAAAGACCGTCAGCACGCTGCACAGGCATCTGGTTCTCTAGGCGGCCCAGGGCCGGGAGGCAACAGGCTTGAGCATCGATCTCAGAGGCGTGTTCGTCCCGAACGTCACGCCGTTCTCCGCGCAATCGGTTGACGAGGCCGCGCTGCGGCGGGTTCTGGATTACCTGCTCGAAGGCGGGGCCAGCGGCCTGGTTCCGTGCGGGTCCACGGGGGAGTCGGCCACCCTCTCGCACGCGGAGCACCGCAGCGTCGTCGAGATCACTGTCAAGCATGTCGATGGGCGGGTGCCGGTGATCGCGGGGACGGGCTCCAATAACACTGCGGAAGCCATCGACCTGACAAAGCACGCAGAGGACGCGGGGGCGGACGCCGCGCTGTTGATCTGCCCGTACTACAACCGGCCCAGCCAGTCCGGCCTGGTCGCTCACTTCACCGCCGTCGCCGAAGCCACCCGCCTGCCGATCATCATGTACAACATCCCGAAGCGCACTGGCGTCAACATGGAGGCGGCGACGACGATCGCCCTGTCCCGGGTGCCGGGCATCATCGGCATCAAGGAAGCGAGCGGCGACCTGATACAGATCATGGAGATCATCGAGGGCTGCGACCCGAGCTTCGCGGTGCTCAGCGGCGACGGGAACATGACCTTCCCGATCCTCTGCCTCGGGGGCAAGGGGGCTATCCTCGCCGACGCTCACATCCTGCCGGGCGAGTGGCGTCGGATGGTGGAGCTCGTCGCCGCAGGAGACCTGGCGCAGGCGCGGGAGATCCACTATCGCCTGCTCCCCATATGTCGGGCGCTGTTCATGGAGACCAACCCGGTGCCGGTGAAGCTTGCCATGGAGCTATTGGGGCTGATGTCGGCCGAACCCCGCCTGCCTCTGCTGCCCGCGTCGGAGAGGTGCCGCGCGACGGTGCGCCAGGAGTTGCGCAAGCTTGGCCTGCTCTGATGTCGCGGCCCAACTGGAGGAGACCCACGCCCAGATCCGCCGCTGCGTGCGGTGCCGGCTCAGCCGCTCCCGCACGCATGCCGTCCCCGGCGAGGGAAATCCGAGCGCTGACATCATGTTCGTCGGGGAAGGGCCGGGGCAAGAGGAGGACCGGGAGGGGCGGCCGTTCGTCGGGCCTGCCGGCCAGCTACTGACCCAACTGCTGAAGAGGATCGGCATCGACCGCTCGGACGTCTTCATCACCAATGTGGTCAAGTGCCGGCCGCCCGGGAACCGGGACCCACAGGCGGACGAGATCGAGGCCTGCAATGACTACCTGCTCACGCAGATCGCCCTGATTGAGCCAAAGGTGATCTGCCCGCTTGGGCGGTTCGCCGCGCAGACGCTGATCGATCCGAAGCTGTCCATAAGCCGGGAGCACGGCAAGAGCCGCCGTGTGAGCGGCATCGTCTACGTGCCGCTGTACCACCCGGCCGCGGCCCTGCACCAGCCCGGTCTCATCGACGCGCTGGAGGCCGACATCCGCAGCCTCCGCGCCGTGCTGGACCGTGAACTCGGGAAAGATGCGTAGTCGGGGGCCGGCCTGATGTCAGGCGGCATCTCCCTGAATCTGGTGACGATCCGGCCCGCCCGCTTCGAGCAGAAGCTGCACATCGCGCGCGCCGCCGGCTACGACGCGGTGGGGCTCTCGCTCGACGAGATGGCGAGGGAGAAGGAGGAGGGTGTAAGAGAGCTGCGGCTGAGCGAGATGCCCGTCTCCGAGGTCGTCGGGTTGTCGGGATGGATGGAGCAGGACCGGGCGACGAGGCTGGTCGCCGCGGCGCGGGCGGAGGAGGTGTTCGAGTTCGCCGCCAGCATTGGCTGTAGGCTGGTGACGGCGTGGCCCACAGGCGGGCCGGTGGAGACGCTTACGGCGGCAGGGCGCTTCGCGGACCTCTGTCGGCTGGCCGCTCCCTTCGGGGTGGCGGTGGGTCTGGAGTTCGTTGGGAGCCACGAGCAGGTGAACGATCTCGCGTCCGCGTGGGAGATTGTGGAGCTCAGCGAGGCAAGCAACGGCGGGCTGGTGATCGATACGTTTCATTTCCACCGGGGCGGGTCGGAGGTCGCCATGCTCGAGCCGGTGCCGGCCGACAAGATCCTGCTGGTGCAGGTAAGCGACTGTGTTGACCTGCCGAGGCACGAGCTCGAGGACCGCCACCGCGTGTACCCCGGGACGGGAGCGATCCCGCTGGAGGCGCTGCTTGGGGCATTGCGGGAGAAGGGCTATGCAGGGTATTACTCGCTTGAGCTTCAGAACGAGGAGTATTGGGCGGAAGATCCGCTAATCGTTGCGCGCGAGGGAATGCGCGCGATGCGGCGGCTCGACATCACATGACCGCCAGGCGAGCGGCCAGGGAGGACGGTGGCGTGACCAAGCGGTTGCTGGGCGAACTCGAGGGAATATGCGACAAGATTCGGGCCGACTTCGACGCCAAGGATGCCGCGCGGGAGCGCGGCCTCGCCCTGTCGCGCGAGGTAATTCGCAACAGCGCCAATGCGATCCGGGCCGTGCACCGCGGGGATTACGACGACGCGCTCGAGCTCATGGAGGAGAACGCGCGGCTGCTGCGGGAGGCGGACGCGGCGCTGGCGAAGTTCCCCGACGTCTACCACGCGGGCTTCATCCACGATGCGCAGAAGGAATACGCGGAGGCGCGCCAGACGTACGCCCTCGTCCGGGGCGAGCCGCTGCCCGATCCCGACGACCTGGGCGTCGGCTACGCGGCCTATCTGAACGGCCTGGGCGAGGCCGTGGGCGAACTGCGGCGCTACGCGCTGGACGGCATTCGCCGCAATGACATGACGTGGGGCGAGAGCCTGCTGGCTGCGATGGACGAGATCTACGGCGCGCTCGTTTCGTTCGACTACCCCACGGCGATCTCCGGCGGCCTGAAGCGCACGGTCGATGTCACGCGGTCGCTGATCGAACGCACCCGGGGCGACCTGACGAACGCCATTCGGCAGCAGCGCCTGGAGTCAGCGCTCGCGGAGTTCGAGGCGCGGCTGAAAGGCATGCACGCGGGCCCGGAGGCCGAAGGCGACTGAGGCGGTCGTTGCGTCGCCTGAAGCCCGCGTGCTATAATCTGGGCCACCATGTCTCAGACGAGCAGCAAGGTCATTTTCAGCGCGATGCAGGCGACCGGTCGCCTGCACCTGGGTAACTACGAGGGCGCGCTCCGCAACTGGGTCCGGCTCCAGCACGAGTATGAGTTCTATGCCGGGATTGTGGACCTGCACTCCCTCACAACCGCCTTCGAGGACACCGCGGACATCCTCGAGAACGTCAGGCAGGTGGCGATCGACTATCTGGCCGCGGGCATCGACCCCGAGAAGACAGCCATCGTGGTGCAGTCGCACGTGCCCGCGCACTGCGAGCTGCATCTGCTGCTGTCCATGCTCACTCCTGTCGGCTGGCTGGAGCGTGTGCCCACCTACAAGGAGAAGCGCGAGCAGCTTCACATCGTGAACCCCTCGTATGGGCTGCTGGGCTACCCGGTCCTCATGGCCGCCGACATCCTTGTCTACCGCGCGACGGCCGTTCCGGTGGGGCGCGATCAGGTGCCGCACCTGGAGCTCACGCGCGAGATCGCGCGCCGCTTCAACCACCTCTACGGGGAGACGTTTCCTGAGCCGCAGGCCCTGCTCACCGAGTTCGCCGTCCTGCCTGGCCTCGACGGGCGGAAGATGAGCAAGTCGTATGGCAACTGCATCTACCTGTCTGACGGCCCCGACGAGGTCCGGGAGAAGGTCCGGTCCATGTTCACGGACCCGGAGAAGATCCACAAGACGGACCCGGGACACCCGGACCGCTGCCCCGTCTTTGCTTACCACGAGGCCTACGCGTCGGAGACGGCGCCACAGGCGAAGGCCGACTGCGAGGCCGGGCGGCTTGGCTGCGTGGAGCACAAGCGCGCGCTGGCGGACATCATCATCGCGGCCCTTTCCCCCCTGTGGGAGCGCCGCGCGGAGCTGGTGGCGGACCCCGCGCGAGTCGAAGCGATTCTCGAGGACGGCGCGCAGCGCGCGCGGGCGAAGACCGCAGAAACCATGGACCTGGTCTGGCAGGCCATGAAGCTGCGGCCGCGGGCCAACGTGGCCCCGTGATCGCCGCCCGAGCCGCTCAGGCGAGCCCAGTTCCGGGAGCAGATCGGGCGATGGGCTGCGGGTCTGCGGGCATCGCTTCGCGCGCGGGGGAGCGCTGGACAGGGCGGCCGCGATGAGGCATACTTAGAAGCGTCCACCCGGGCCAGCGGGCAAGGCCCCGGAAGGGATTCGCGGGTCGCTCCGCGGCAGGCGGGCCCAGGCGACCGCGCCGGACAGCACGCAAGACAGCACACGTCACCGCACCGGAGATGGCAATGATCGTGCCCCAGATACCGTTGCAGGGCGCGGCGGCGAGAACGGACGGTCCGCCGGACCGCGTGTTCACCGGGCATCCCGTGAGGCTGCCGGTCTTCGAGGGCCCGCTCGACCTGTTGCTGTACCTCATCGAGCGGGAGGAGGTGGATGTCTTCGACATCCCCATCGAGCGCATCACGTCGCAGTATCTGGAGTACCTGGCGGCGCTCGAATCCCTCGACATCGAGGTGGCCGGAGAGTTCATCGTGATGGCCGCGCAGCTCCTGGAGATCAAGTCCCGGATGCTGCTGCCGAAGCCGGAGCGCCCCCAGCCGGATGAAGAAGAGGTCGGCGATCCTCGGGCCCAGCTCATCGCCCAGCTGATCGAGTACCGCCGATACAAGGCCGTCGCGGAGGATCTGCGGGAGCGGGCCGAGGTCCAGCAGTACGTGTTCAGCCGCGCCAGGCTGAACAACGGCAACGGAAACGGAAACGGGCATGGCGAGCAGGGATACGTCATGCTCAACGACGTGTCGGCGTTCGACCTGTGGGCCGCCTTCCAGAGCGTTCTCAGCAGGTTCAAGGAGCCGGCCGTCGGGGAGGTCACGCGGCCGCGGTACACCGTGGCCCAGAAGATGGCGGTGATCGCGTCGCGGCTGCGGTGGGCGCCGGACGGAGTCCGGTTCGTCGACCTGTTCGAGGGAGCGGCGACTCGCCTGGAGCTGGTCGTCACGTTTCTCGCCCTTCTGGAGCTGGTCCGGCTTCGCCGCGCGCGGGTTGGGCAGGAGCGGCCGTTCGGGGAGATCCTGGTGTGGCCGGCGGGAGCGACTCAGGACACATGATCGGGCCGGGGGCGGAGGCGCCGTCCACGCACGGGGTGGAAGACCAGGGCCGCCCCGCGATGAAGGGCTGCTCGCAGCCGACGGTCGGCGACCCGCCGCGCGCGGAGGCGGGCAAGCTGGCCGCGCTGGAGGCCGTGCTCTTCATGGCCGCGGAGCCACTGTCCGAAGAAGAGTTGGCCGAGATCCTGGAAGTGCCCGCCGAGGAAGTCCGCCGCCTCACGGAGGAGCTGGCGGGCAACTACCAGGGGCGCGGCATCCAGATCACGCGGGTGGCGGGCGGCTGGCAGGTGTGCACGCGGCCAGAGTATGGGCCCTTCGTCGCCAGGCTTCACAAGCCGGAACGGTTTCGTCTCTCCCGCGCGGCCCTGGAGACCCTGGCGATCGTCGCCTACAAGCAGCCGGTGACCCGCCCCGAGATCGAGGCCGTCCGCGGCGTGAACTCGGACTCGGTTCTCGACACGCTCTTGCAGTACGAACTCGTGTGCGAGGCCGGCCGGAAGGACGCTCCGGGACGGCCGGTCCTCTACCGGACCACGGACAACTTCCTGGGCCACTTCGGCCTCAACTCTATCGAAGACCTGCCGCGCCTGGACGCCATTCCCGTCGACGAAGAGGAGTTGCGCCGGGCCGCGCAGTCGGCCCAGCCTGGGCCCGAGGAGGACAGTGAGCGGCCGGCATCCGAGCCGGCCGGGGACGACAAGCCGGAGCGCGAGGGAGAATGAGGGGTAACAGAGGCGTGTACCGATGGCCACTTCTGTGGGCGGCCGCGTGGGCCCTGTGCGCCGCAGGGGCGCGGGCGGCGCCGCCGCCGAAGATCGAGGCCAGCGCCGCCGTGCTCATGGATGCGGCCAGCGGGGTCCCTCTCGTTCAGAAGGCCATCCACGAGCGGCGCCCGGTTGCCAGCACGACGAAAATCATGACGGCGCTGCTTGCCATCGAGTCGTCCGACCCCGAGGAGTGGGTGACCGTGGGCGAGGAGGTGAACGGCGTCACCGGCTCCTGCCTCTACCTGCAGCCGGGCGAGCGCATGCAGATGAAGGACTTGTTGGCCGCGCTCTTGCTGCGGTCGGCGAATGACGCGGCCGTGGTCATCGCCGCCCACGTGGGGGGCAGCGTGGAGGCGTTCGTGGCGCGCATGAACGAGCGGGCGCGGGAGCTGGGGGCAAAGGACACCCATTTCGTCAACCCACACGGCCTGTACGACCCGGACCACTATTCCTCGGCCTATGACCTGGCGTTGTTCACCCGGGAGGCGATGAAGCACGAGCTGTTTCGGCGGTTGGTCGCCGCGCGGTGGGCCGAGGTGTCGCGTCCGGACACCAACGGCGGGCAGGCCGTCAAGAACCACAACAAGCTGCTGTGGCGAGCGGACTTCGTGGACGGCGTCAAGACAGGCTATGTTCGCCAGTCTGGACACTGCCTCGTCGCCTCTGGCACCCACGACTCTTGGCAGCTCATCGCGGTCGTGCTGGACAGCCCGGACACCTATGACGAGGCGCTCGGGCTGCTCGAGTACGGCTTCGCCAACTACCGGGAGCGCGTGTTCGCGCGTGCCGGAGACGCGGTTGGCCAGGCTATTGTCAAGGGCGGGCGGACAAGGTCTGTGGCGGCTGTGTGCGACCGTACGCTGGGCCTGCCGGTCGGGCCCGACGTTCCGGAAGGGCGCCTGGAGGTGGCGCTGAAGCAGGTGAGGGCCCCGGTTGCGCAGGGGGCGGTGGTAGGTGAGGCGCGGCTTGTCCTGGGTTCGGAGACGGTGGAGCGCGCTCCACTGCTGGCGGCGGCCGCAGTCGAGAGGTCGTTCTGGGCGGGGCCGGTGGTGTGGGTCATGCGCGCGGTTGCAGTGATCGTTATTGCAGCGGCGCTGGTGCGGATTCATGCCGGTATTGCCAAAGGTCATCGCCGCCGCCGGCGTCACATCGCGGCGGAAAGCCTCGGAACTAGTCCGCGCGGGCCGCGTGAGAGTTGACGGGAAGGTCGTCACCGACCCCGCAACGGACGTAGACCCGGACCGCTCTGTCGTCGAGGTCGACGGGCGCCGGATCTGTGTCGAGCCGAAGGTCTACGTGATCCTCAACAAGCCCCGCGGGCCGCTCTCCGCGGCGGCGGACGACCGCGGCCGGCAGACCGTGATCGACCTGCTGCAGGGTCTGAAGCAGCGGCTCTACCCTGCGGGGCGGCTGGACGCCGACACCGAGGGCCTGCTGCTCATCACCAACGACGGCGACCTGACGCTGCGGCTTACCCACCCGCGGTATGGCGTCGAGAAGGTGTACGAGGCCGAGGTGCGGGGGCGGCCGTCGGCGGCCGTCCTCAGGCAACTGGAGCGCGGCGTGATGCTGGAGGACGGGCCGTCGGGCCCGGCTCGGGTGCGGCTTCTGAGGGCCGGACAGCAGACCTCGTGGGTCGAGGTCACGATTCATTCGGGCCGGAAGCGCCAGGTGCGACGGATGCTGAAGGCCATCGGGCACCCGGTTGTCTCACTCCGGCGGACAAGGGTCGGTCCGCTCACTCTCGGAAACCTGCGGCCTGGCGAGTGGCGAAAGCTCAGCCCGGCGGAAGTCGCCCGGATCAAGAGGGCCGTGCAGCAGCCGCCGGCTGGATGAAGCAGGGGAGCCGAGGCGTTCAAACGACGCGGATGACCTTGCTCGCCTTGAGGCACTTCGCGCACACGCGAAGGGTGACGCGGCGGCCGTCGCGCAGCGTCTTGACGCGCTGGAGGTTCGGCAGCCAGCGCCGCTTGCTGCGAACGTGCGAGTGGCTCACGCTGAAACCGGTCTGCGGGCCCTTGCCGCAGATATCACATCGCCTGGCCATGGGATCTCCCCCATTCGATGCCGAACTCGAGACACGTCGGTGACCGGCGATGCGGCCCGAAGGCCCGGTGCCGGACAACCACGATGCCTGCAGACAGGGCATATGATAACATAGAGACCGTCGAAAGCACAAGGCGGAGTGGGAGCGGCTGAGGGACCATGCGCTTCTTGCCCATGTCGGACTTGCTCGGGCCGGCCCGGGGGGCCGGGTTCGCGGTGCCGGCGTTCTGCGTGTGGAACGCCGAGACTGTAGACACGGTGCTTCGCGTGGCCGCGGAGATGGAATCTCCCGTCGTGCTCATGCACGGGCCGGGGGAACACGCGCTTCTGGGCCCTCGCACATTCGCTAACGTCGCGCGCAGCATCGCGTCAGACTTCGACGTGCCGTGCGCGCTCCACCTCGACCATGGGGACTCGATGGACCAGGTGGCGGCCTGTCTGGACGCCGGCTTCACGTCCGTGATGCTCGACTACTCGGCGCGTCCCTATGCGGAGAACGTGTCGGCCCTGCGCCAGGTCGTGGCGGCGGCAAAGCCAAGGGGCGTTTCTGTGGAGGGGGAGCTTGGGCACGTCGGGCGGGCCGATGAGGAGGGCCCGGAAGGCCAGGGGTGCAGCACGCTCACCGAGCCCGAGGAGGCGGCGGCGTTTGTGTCCGCGACAGGCATCGATGCCCTGGCGGTGTCCATCGGCAACGCGCACGGGCAATACACTCGTCTTCCGCGGCTGGACTTTGACCGACTCAGGCGGATATCGGCGGCGGTGAGGGTGCCCCTCGTCCTGCACGGCGGCAGCGGCACACCGGTGGGCGACCTGCGGCGCGCGATCTCCCTGGGCATCGCCAAGGTGAACGTCGCCACCGAGGTAGTGGCCGCGGTGAGGACGTCGCTGGCCGACCAGTGGGCGGCCGGGCGTGGGGCATGGGTTCCCCTGGCCACGGCGGAGGCGATGGCCGCGGCGGGCCGCGTGGTGCGAAGGTGGATCGAGGCGACAGGGGCCGCCGGACAGGCGGGGAGGTGCCGATGAGGCGGAGGCGCGGTCGTGGCGCAGGTTAGCTGTCTGGGCGTCGCCGTCCTCGATGCCCTCAGCGGCCCGTTGGAGCGCTACCCGACGCCGCGCGTGGACACCCAAGTGGTGACGGAGCGGCTGGTGATCGCGCCCGGCGGCGGGGCCGCGAATACGGCCTCTGCCCTCGCTCGGATGGGGCTGTCGGCGGCGCTGTTCTCCAAGATCGGAGAGGACGCGGCAGGGGCCTTCCTGCTGCGGCAGCTTGCCGACTGCGGAGTCGACACGACCGGCGTCTGCGTGTCGCAACACGACGCCACCCCATTCACATTCGTCGGGGTGCACCCGGGCGGCGATCGCACGTTCATCCACACCCCCGGCGCGAACAGAACCCTGAGCCTGACAGATCTCGACACCGACGCGCTGCTGGCATCGGCGTGGTTGGTCTACCAGGACTTCTGGGTACTTCCTGGAATCGATGGAGAGTCGGGCGCGGCGCTTCTCGCCGACGCTCGGCGCCGCGGGGTGGTCACCTTGCTCGACGAGTGCTGGGGGCTGGGGCCTGACCGCGAGGCCTGGGAACTCATGCTGCCGCACTGCGACTACGCGCTTCCGAGCCTGGACGATATGCAGGCGATCTATCCAGGCGCCTCCGCGGAGGAGGTCGCCGACGTGCTTCTGGCCCGCGGCGCCCGCGCGGCCGTCATCAAGATGGGGGCGCGCGGATGCCTTGTGGCGACCCCGTCTATGCGCGCTCGGGTGCCGGCCCTGCCGGCATCGGTTGTCGATGCGACCGGCGCCGGCGACTGCTGGGACGCCGGGTTTGTGGCGGGCCTGATCGAGGGGCGAGACGTCGTGGCTGCCGCGCGGATCGGGAACGCGTGCGCCGCGTTCTGCCTGGAGGCGATGGGCGCGGCCGTCAACATCCCACCCTACGCGGACGTGGCGCGTCGCGCGGGTCTCTTAGCGGAGGAGGGGTAGGTGGCCCGGGAGACATCGCCCCAGTTGGGTCCCGCCCGCGTCGGGGATCTTCGCGACATGATCCGCCCCGCGCGCCCCCTGGCGCCCGGTGACAGTGTGGCGAAGGCCGTGCGCCTGATGCGCGCGCGGGGTCTGCCGGCCCTGCCGGTGGCGGAGGGAGGGCGGCTGATCGGGATGGTGCACGAGGTGGATCTGGCGGGGATCGCCGCAGAGCCCGAGGCCGGGCCGGCCACACGGACCTGGCCAGTCATTCGCATCGCCAGGCCCATCGATCTCATCGTGGGCGAGAACTACCTTCTGCGCGGCCTCGGGCCGCGGCTCGCGGAGCCTCACAGCGAGGCCGTGCCCGTGATTGGCGCGGACGGTCGCTACCTCGGCCTGCTGTTGCGCCGAGACATCCTTGCCGCGCTGTACGGCGAGCCGCTGGTGCCGCCGATCGCCGGCCTCGCGACGCCTTTCGGCGTTCACCTTACTACCGGGGCGCTGCGCGCGGGCGCGGGCGACCTGGCGCTCGCCGCCACCGGGGCCGCGCTGATGATCATCAACCTGCTTGCCGGCGGCATCGTCTACGGCATACTGCAGGCGGTGAATCACATTGCAAGCACCACCGGCCTGCTGGCGGTCGCGGCGCGGCTTCCGGTCGGAGTGATCGTCGCGCTGCGCTCCCTCCAGCTCGTGCTGTTCCTCGTGCTCCTGCGCTTCTCTCCGCTCACGCGGGTGCACGCCGCGGAGCACATGGTGGTGCACGCAATAGAGGAAGGAGAGGACCTCACCCTGGAGAAGGTGAGGGCGATGGCCAGGGTGCATCCGCGCTGCGGCACGAACCTCATGGCCCTGCTGATTCTGCTGATAATCGCGCTGCAGCTCTTCGACTCCCTGGGCCAGCGCGTCGACGAGACCGCGTCGGTCCTCGCGACGTTCGCGATTGTGGTGATCGTGGCGCTTACGTGGCGGCGGCTCGGCGCGGGCCTCCAGCGGTGGGTTACGACGCGGCCGCCCTCGGACCGGCAGCTCCAACGCGCGATCGAGGTGGGCGAGTCCCTGCTCGCCCGGATCGCCAGCCGGCCGAGCGCTCCGGCCAGCGTGCTGCGCCGAATCTGGAACGCCGGCTTTCTCCAGGTGATGACCGGGTTCGTGGTCACCTTCGCTCTCGCGGAGTACGCGGTGCCCTGGCTCGCCGGTCTCTGAACAGGGCGCTCAGGCGCCGATGGTGGAGTGTACATGGCACGACAGCTTATCATAGACGCGCTGGGGCAGGCACTGGCGCGCGCTCAGCAGGCAGGCGAGCTGCCCGCGCCGCTCCAGGTCGGAATCGAGCTTCAGGCCCCGCGCGATTCCCGCTACGGCGACTTCTCCACGAGCCTCGCGATGGCGATCGCGAGCGAGGCGGATCGCGCCGCCCGCGACGTCGCTGGGATCATCGTTCGGCATCTCCAGCTGCCCGAGGGGGTGGTTGAGAAGGTCGAGATCGCGGGGGCGGGGTTTATCAACTTCTGGCTTTCCGTCTCCTGGCTGCGGGAGGCGGTGCGGACGATCTGTCGTGAGGGCCTGGAGTATGGGCGCTCCGAGGAGGGCCAGGGCCGGCGGCTGCTGTTGGAGTTCGTCAGCGCGAACCCGACCGGGCCGCTGGGGGTTGTGCAGGGGCGCGCGGCGGCGCTGGGTGACACCCTTGCGCGGCTCTTCGAGCGCACCGGATGGAAGGTCTCCCGCGAGTACTACATCAACGACGCGACGAACAGCACCCAGGTGCGGCGTTTCGCGCAGACGCTGGAGGCGCGCTACCTGCAGCAGCTGGGCCGGCCGGCGTCGGTGCCGGAGGACGGCTACCAGGGCGACTACGTGATTGCGATGGCCGAGGAGCTTGTGAAGCAGGAGGGCGGACGGTACGCGGACATGCCCCACGAGCAGCGGCTGGCCGCGCTGTACGACTACTCCCTGCGGAAGATCGTGGAAAGCCACCAGCGAGACATGCGCGCGTTCGGCGTCGAGTTCGACACGTGGTTCCGGGAAAGCTCGCTGTACGAGAACCACGAGGTCGAGGCCGCGCTGGAGGCACTGCGGGCGGGCGG
>Ga0123519_10001363_pt1 | contig 41720 bp, 45 predicted proteins | sample YelNatPaOPRAMG02_FD_87396 | JGI IMG/M metagenome (GOLD analysis project Ga0123519, IMG submission 87396) | Hot spring microbial communities from Yellowstone National Park - Yellowstone National Park OP-RAMG-02 (version 2) | ecosystem: Environmental > Aquatic > Thermal springs > Hot (42-90C) ...
CAGTTTGTGACGGCAGCGCTGTGATAATCTGCAAGGCAGTCCAACTCAGAGAAAAGCGCCGGAAAAACGCCTGTATTCGTGTCAGATGCAGGCCTTTCCGGCACTCACGAATAATGCGGGCTAAGTAACCTTTAATATGGGATACACCCGCAGATTGAAGGAAATATCGACCAAAGCGTGCAAGTGGGAACGCAGTGCCCTGGGAAAGTCGTCTAAAACAGCAGGGCTAATAGAAAATCACGTCCGGGACTCGGACGATCTTTATAGGCTATGGAGGGTATATGAGCTCTAGAATTTGGTCTCTCGTAATAGTGGCGGCCGCGCTCGTATTGTGCGCCGCGCAGGCGTTCGCGGAGCCGCCGGGGTTCCAGCGCAATTTCACTTATAAAAAATCGAATGGGGCTGTGGATATTATCCTGGGCAAGCAGGTGGTCGCACGGTATGTCTACAAAGACACCCCCAAGCCGTATATTTACCCGCTGCTTTCTCAGCTTGCGATACCTGTCACCCGCAACTATCCCATGCGCACAGTCGCGGGAGAGCCCACCGATCACCCGCATCACCGGTCGTTCTGGATCGGATTCGGCGATGTTAACGGTGTGGATTTCTGGAGCGAGACGGATAAATCGGGCAAGATCGTGCAGACAAGCCTGGACTTCGACCCCATCGCGCCGGGTTATTGGAGCATTCACACAAAAAATAACTGGATTGGTCCGGATGGCAAAAATATCTGCGATGATGACAGGAAGACCGCTTTCTATTCCTGCAGCTACGGCACATTGATCGCTTCAGCTATCACGCTGAACGCTACAAAACACAAGATAAAGATCAACGATACCAAGGAAGGGTTCTTCGCGCTGCGTCTTGCTCCGAGTATGGCGCTCAAGGGTGGCACGGGCCATATCCTGAACTCCGAAGGCGATAAGGACGCCGCCGCGTGGGGCAAGCGCGCGCGGTGGATCGATTATACCGGTGAAGTGAATGGGCAGACCTGCGGAATCACCATATTCGACTCCCCGCACAACTACGGCTATCCGACCTACTGGCACGCGCGGGATTACGGACTGCTGGCGGCTAATCCTTTCGGTGGAAAAGCATTCACAAACGATCCGAAAAACGATTCATCCCTGACCGTTCCGTATACGGGCAGCATCAGGTTGAGCTACGTGGTGCTTATACACGACGGATTACTCGACGCGGCTACTTTAGACGCCCTCGCGGACAATATTGCCGGCAGGCCGAAGGAAGCCGAGAAAGCGGATCAGTCGAAACCGGCGGATAATAACACGACAGCTATTGTCAATGGTAAATCGGTGAGAGTGATCAAACCGATGGCTCCGAAACCCAAGCACACTCCGGTAAAGCCGACGGTTAAACCGATTGGAAAAACCACAACCCCGCCTCCGACAGCTTCACCGGCGCCGTCGAATAACGATTAAGATGCACCTTGCTGAATGGGCTCCAGGGAACGTATGTAATGCAGGCTCGATAGAACGTTCCGTTCTTCTTCTTCGAGGCTGTAGACGACGTGACCTGGGCCCATTGTCGGAATCTCGAGCAGGATTGGAATATGAGGGACCGATTTACGCAGCAGCGCGTAGACTTCAGCGACTCTCGCATTCCCCTGCCCCATCGGACAACCCTCGCGGATCGGAATACCCTCTTGCCAGTAATGTTTCCAATCCTTAAGGCGAACAGTGGCGAGATAAGGTAGGAGCGTGCGGACAGCTTCGAGAGGATCTTCCCAGACCGACATCGCATGGGCATTGCATACGCATGCTTTTATGTATGGACTGTCGATAGCGTCGAGTATATCCGCTATTTCCTCGCTTGTCAGATCCTCGTGGTTCCCAAGAGCAAGCGTAACCCCGAAACACTCAGCGACATCAGCAAGCCTTTGTATATTTTCAATAGTGGATGCGATCAAATGCCTGCGCTGTTGATCGGGGACTTTATAGCGCTCGCATGAGATGAATGTGTGCATAATCGAGGCGCCGACCTCGGATGCGAGCCTGATGCGTTTGGAAAGTCGGCTAAAATCCGATCCTCCACCGCCAAGCTCGAAGTAGAGTCCTTTCTCACGACAAAACCGGCCGATGCTTCTGATAAACTCCTCGTCCCACCCTCTCAGGTGCCTGGGGTTGAACGAACATCCATTTAATCCGAGTTCGAGCGTTTTTTCGATGAGCCAGAACGCGTCACGTGGGTTATCCTGATCTTCAAGATGAATATGGTAGCTAAAGGAATCAAGTCCTAACTTAACCACATGCTTCCTCCGGTTAGGCTTGTTCAATTGCAATAGTCATCTTTGTAGTATAGTCCCACACATCACTGGCCTTAGACTTGGCTAATGCTTGCAACAATTCCTTCTTCTGGCGTAATTTATTTTCCGTCATGTATTTAGAGCAGCGCATTATTATGTGTTTCTGTTATTGCTGCGTTATATTCTTTCTACTATCCGTTGGTTTTGCACGCGCGGTTTCAATATAGGCGACAGAATCGTAACATGTTCACGCAGATCACTGGCCTTGATTAACTCAGCCAATGCTAGTATCCTTTTCTGAGCAGTCCCAAATTTCGGAGGTTATGGCAGTGGCAAACGGCAGCTTGAGCTCGGTTGATATTAAAAACTTGGAGGAACGCCTGGATTCATTCGATAGAGTAGTTCGCACAGAAGCGCTGAAAGAACTGGCCCGGCGGATAAATTCAGGTGAAGTGAACGTTCCTGAATCGAAAAATGAGGTCAACCTGCACTTTCATACTTTCTTTTCTTTTAACGCATACAACTGGTCGCCGAGCCGTGTAGCCTGGGAGGCGAAGAAATATGGTCTTATAGCCGCGGGGATTGTGGACTTCGACGTGCTCGACGGCATGGAAGAATTTCTGGAGGCTGGTGAAATAATTGGCCTGAGGACCACCGCGGCGATGGAGACCAGGGTATTGATCCCGGAATATGCGGATAAGGTGCTCAGCTCACCGAACGAACCAGGAATCGGCTACTTTATGGCTTGCGGATGCGTGCGAAAGCCGGCGGAAGGGACAAAGTCCGCTCGGACACTCGCTCTGATGCGAGATATGGCAAAACGCAGGAACCTGCAGGTGATAGAGCGCGTGAACGATTATCTGGACAAGGTCAGACTTAGTTATGATGAGGATGTTCTGCCGCTGACACCATCGGGTAACGCTACCGAACGACACATGCTTGCCGCTTATGACGCTAGAGCAAGAAAGGTTTTTGAAGGCGATCAGAGCGCTTTATCTGATTTTTGGGCTAAGGCGCTGGAGATCGATCTCGGCGAGGCTGAGCAGCTTCTGCAAAATACACCAGCGTTTCACGAGAAAATGAGAGCGAAGCTGATGAAGTTCAGTGGTGTGGGGTATGTGGCGCCGAGCGCGGAGACCTTTCCGGATGTGTATCTCGTGACCGAGGTGATTCAGGGGATGGGCGCTTTGCCGGCGCTTGCATGGCTGGATGGAACGAATCCGGGTGAATCGGATATGCCTGCCCTGCTCGGGCTTCTCGCATCACGAGGAACGGCTGCAATGAATATCATCCCCGATCGAAACTGGAACATTAAAAACGCCGACGAGAAGCGCATTAAGCTCGATAATCTGGATAAGGCCGTTAAGGCGGCGAAGGAACTCAATCTCCCCTTGTGCGTGGGTACGGAGCTGAACAAGCTCGGGCTGCCGTTCGTGGATAATTTCTCGGCGCCTGAGCTGCAGCCATACATAGCGGATTTCCTGGAAGGAGCGTTCTTCTTCTGGGGGCATACGTTCCTCGATAGGAATGCAGGTATAGGTTGGGCGAGTGACTGGGCAAACGCTCATTTCGGCGCCGACCGGGCAAAGCATAATGCGTTTTACGCAAAGGTTGGACGGCTGGCCGATCCGGCATCGGCAAAAGAACGAATAGCCGGAAAAGATCTGGCTTCCGCATCGCCGGATGAAGTGATCAAGGTGGTGGAAGGAAGAATTCTTAATTTTTAATTTTGAATGCTTAATAGGCTTTAGGTGGAGGTCTGTGGCGGTGGTCAGTTACCTGTGTTCAGTGGAATAAATTCCCGGCTATATGGTACGAAGTCCGTCCTCATGGACTGGGACTCTCCCTTCTGTTACCTGTTACTTATTACTGTTACCTTTCTTTATCGGCAGATGTAATTAAGAGTGAGTCTTTCACATAGAGATAGCCGCTTGTGCTGATACAGGTACCATAGAGATATCCGTTAGTGCTGAGTAAGGCCGGCAGCGTGGGAAGCAAGATATGCGCTGGGCCACTATGCTTTAATAGTGTTCCACATACTTAACGCCCAGCTTAAGAGGGATCTTGTCGCCGGCATTGATCTGGGAGACAGCCATATCGGCCTGATCCTCGCTTGTGAAGCCAGTAATAAAAGCACAGCCTCCGGAGATAGCGCCGTTGATAACGGGCGCGGAAATAAGAGCGCCATTATAGAAGACAGCCAGATATTCGCCAGGATTATTTTTAGTGAAATCATAGAATGTCTTCGCACCTTTGGCGTTGAAATGGACTTCCACAACCCAGGTGTCATCCGCGCGCTTTGATACCGCTGTCGGGAGGAGATCGGCGCCAGTCAAGATTGGTTTTACAGATGGGCAGCCCACGACCTGCTTAAGAAGATCATTATGGTCTTTTTTGCTGTCGATGAGGACGGCGTTGGGACCGGTGAAGAGATAAGCGCTATCTTTGGACTTGGGAATCTTCATCTTCCACGGCCGGTCAGGATGGTCCTTGGTAGCCACCGATGTCAGGTGATAAAGTTCGATGCTTGTGGATTCGGTCAGCTTCGCCACATCGCTTCGGGATACTTTCCTGCCCGGCAGGAGAAGGATAAGCGAGCGGCTGGTTACTTTATCCACCCTGGGCTGCGGTACATCGAGCACCGCTCTACCCCTCGCCATCAAATAATGCGATACATTAACGATGTCCTTGCGGCTGATATGTTTATCACCGGCGAATACAAACGTGACGCGTGTACCACTTGTCGGCTCCATCTGCGCACAGCCCTGCAAAAGCAGCACAGCGCACGCGAGCGCTAAAATCATACATAATCCCAAGGTTTTCATCCAAGCCTCCAGGCAGTATTTCTATCCGGCAGGGAGGTGATCCTGCCCAACCGGGGCGAATGTGGAAGATATAGAATAAGCACAGTAGTTTTGCGAGGCAGGAAAAAGATGCTCGATCTATTCAAGAACCCACCTTCCGAATATCACATCTCGCCGTTCTGGCTCTGGAACGGCAGGCTCGACCCAAGCGAGATCGACCGGCAAATCCGCGAGATGCATCTAAAGGGTATCGGTGGATTTTTCATCGAAGGCCGTCTCGCCCACCGCACCGGTGATAACAGCGATGATCTGCTTAAATGCATCGAACGCGCCTGCGAAATCGCGGAACGGTTGGGTATGCACGTTTACCAATACGATAAAACCCAGTCGGAAAGTGGCAAGTCTATCAGTCAGATCAAATCCAGAAGCTCAAAAATGCACGCGCAGGGACACAAGCGCACGCTTTCGAAGGTTTTCGGCGAGAGTAAATGGTCGCTGTCACTCGAAGGAATGAAAAGCGTTATCGACCAACAGGCAACACTGGGGGTGAACTTCGTGTGCCCGGTCGCATTTCACTACAGCCTCGATGCGGTCACCGGCAGGAGCATTCCACCATCGCAATTCTACCAGGCGCCTTACTGGAGATATTATAAAAATCTTGCGGATTATACCGCAAGGCTGAGTTATGTTATGTCGCTCGGGAAACATCGCGCGCAGGTAGCTCTGCTTCGCTCGGATGGTGATCCCGATCCACTTGCCGAGGAATTCCTGGAAGCCTACTGTGAGAATCTTCTCAGGGAGCATGTCGACTACGATATACTCGATGAGTCGGCGATCAGGCAGGCAACGGTGGTCGATGGTCATTTGACGCTCGCGGGAGAGAATTACGAATTCCTGATAATGACGCCGATGAAGTCGATCGATCCGGGCGCGGCTTCGAAGATAAAGGAATTCCTGCTCGATGGCGGCAGGGTGATGGGCACGACTATCCTCCCTACTGAAGATTCCATAGGATCGAGGCACGACGAGGTGCGCTCGCTGTTTGAGTCGATGTTCGATATTGATCCGTCCGAGGCAAAAGATAGGGTGGAGCGCGGTAATCTGCCTCATGAGCCGGAGTTGATATCCCACGATAGCAGCGCGCTATTCATGCAAGCCGCTAGCCCGGCGGGTGCAATGAAGCTGCTGCACAAGGCCGTACGCGCGGCAATAAAGCCGACAGTTTCGGTAAGGCACAATGGCTGCGAGTGCGGCGATATTACCTGCATTCATCGCAGCGCCGACGGTATGGAGATATTCTTCTTCTCGAATAACACAAGTGAGCCAAGAGAGGCGCAGATATCGATCAGATGCGATGGAGCGCCCCACATGCTCAATCTGGAAACCGGCAGCATAACAGCCCTTCCGAACTGCACACAGCAGGGAAGCAGGACAGTGCTCCTGCACAGGTTCGAAAGATACGGCTCGCTGCTTGTTGCATTCAACAATGAACCTGCTCTGGCTGTGGTCCCGCCAGCGATCGAGGATGGGCAGGAAGTAGGGTTATCGGAGGAGTGGGAGTTCGACATCGAGCAGCCGAATTGTCTAAGTTTGCCCGTATGGTCCTTTAACACACTTATACAGCATAACAAAGAGCTCTACGAATATACGACCACGTTCGACATAGCCACCAAACCAGATGGTCTCTTGCTGGTACTGCAGGACACACCGGAATTTGGTATCGATGGTGAGATCGCGGTGTATGTGAACGATATCAAAGCCGAAGCGCCGCGATCGTGGGTGACGGATATCAGTTTTAAGGCAGTCGATATCTCGGGACTCGTCAGCGAAGGAAAGAACATAGTTAGAATGACAGCCGAACGGTTCGGCTGGTCCGGTGATCCGCAGCCCGAACCTGCTCGGGCTAGGCTGATGGGATCATTCTGCCTGGCAGAGGACCGCTCGACGCTCATCGAGCGCCGTGACATTCTGACTAGCGGCTCGTGGACAGATCAGGGTTATCCATTCTACTCCGGCTCTGCAATTTACAGGCAGGTCATTCATATTCCTGAGTTTGCGCGTGGGCAGCGGATAATCATAAGAGCGGAAGAACCGGCTGATATGGTGGAGTTTATAGTGAATGAAGCATCCGCTGCCGTGCGGCCATGGGCGCCGTTCGAGGTGGATATCACTCCTCTCGTTAAGCCCGGCCCTAATACAATCGAGCTTAAAATAACAAACAGCATAGTTAATATGCTGTTTAATGAGCCCAAACCATCGGGATTAATTGGGGGAGCGTCAGTATTTATAAGTTGAGAATTGGTTAGCTGAATAGATGGCTGTCACCTTGTTTACTTGAGCACGCCACAGGGTAGTACCGTACTGAGGCTACAACGAGCTTGTGTGCACTAATCGGGAGGGGTGACTAGTCATGAGAATAGCCAATCAAAGGACCTTCGCTCTTGCGGTGGTCATTGCCGTAGCAGCATCTATGTGCTTGCTCTCGTCGACTGTCCTCGCTGCCAGAGGCCGCTCAATGCACGGTCGATCATCACAGGCAGCGATAGGCGCCGGCAGGTTACCATCGGCCACAGCATCAAGTACAAACAACCAGGCGTGGATATATACGAGCAGCATTGCCACATCCACACCGTCAAAGACAACAGGCACCATTAATATTCGCGCAACTAAGGGTCGAACGATCCAGTATGACAGGGCCAATGTGGACGCGAGATTCCGCTACAACGGCGCGAACTGGAGAGTTCGAATTACCTGCAACTATCCAGTATCCGGCCAAGACTTCCCAGGCCTGGGGGCTGTACAGTTCGACATGCCGGTTTTCGGTGAATCGCTGGCGCAGTTGAACCTGCCGAGGACCTTAGCTCACATAGCAGTATATGGCAGGGCCACGATCTGGAGAAACGGCCGCGAAGTCGTGTCTAATCAGCCGGCTATCGCAGTGGTAACGGAAGCGATACACGGTCCCGACCAGACGCTTCTCAGCACTCCTGAGGAGAATCAGAATGAAATCCAGCTAATCGTGCCGGGTCCCGCTTATGGGCAAAAATTCGTGAAGGGGTTCCCGAACGGTTACTTCTATGTCTACTGGCCGAATGTGACTTACAACATAAGTGGTAACGTTCAGCCATCGCCGCGACTTGCTCCAGCTATTCCGGCTAGAGGTCCCGTGAGCACACCATTCACCGTCCAGGAGCCGATAGGAACAATAGCTATTGGATTGACCTCGACAGGTATTAATACTCAGGTCAGCCAGGCTCCATCCGGATTATATGATATCACTATCACCAATGACTCCAACAGGGTGCGTGGTGTCATACTCAATGGGCAAGATCTCGCCAATACACCGTATACCAGGTTTTCAGACCTGCTCGGACCGGGAGGGAGCCAGACGTTCCGCTGGTTCTTTGCTCCCGGCACGGTTACGATCAAAGACTTCACGGGCGGCGTGAAGACGAGAACTGCATATACGGGAGTGACTTTCGGAGGTCATTCGGCAGCGATTACATTCCAGTAGGACTAAGCTGCCATCCAGGATTATGGGGTGGTGAAGGAGAAAACAGCCCGGCGTATACTCATGCGCCGGGCTGTTTTAATTACACAAACTATTTGGAGCTCATCTTTCTTAAGCCACGAAGAAGCTCGACTTCGCCGGTGGTCATACCGGATTGGCGGGCGATCTGAGCGGGAGCTTCATCGGAATCGATCATCTCATAACCGTTTGATGCAGGTGTGGTTGGAGTGCGTATGTCGATAATTGAAGTCGGGCCGGAATGAGCAGGATAAGCGGCGCTGGGTTGACAGCGAACCGCTTCGATTGACCTGATCCTGTTTTCCACCTGCGCAAGCGCCTGTTCGACCCTCGCGACACATTCATCAGCGGCGGCGTTGATGTCGCTAATCAGGCGCGCGGCGCTCTCTTCGAGGACCTTGAGATCGTTCGGGGTGAGCTGTTCGTCACGTTTTGACGGTTGACCGTTACGGACCATCCACTTAAGACCCCAAACAGCCGCAACACCCATTCCCGCGAGTGCTAGAAAAGAAAAGAGAATCTCCATAGTTTTATACCATTACATCGAGCCCCGGACCGCTTTCTTCATCAGTATGATCGTCGGAAAACGTGGGTGCGCCATATCGTTCGAGCTCTCTACGGCGGCGCTCACGCTCCTGCTTGATCCGTGCTCTCCTGAGCGACTCGGCAGCGTCCGGCCTTATTCGCGACAGGGCTCCGACAGCCTCGCTTGCGAGCTGATCCTGCGCGACTTCACTTGCTCTTTGAGTTGCACTGGGCGACCGTTCCACCTCCAGCGACTTCGCCACTGATGCGGCAAGGTTTGCTGAGTCAGGCCCCATCGCCCTCACCTCCTCGGTTCGATTAGCAGTTTCTAGGCTGCCAGGGCGAAGGAGAGGGATGTGCGGGAGAGTTTGCCGGTTAGACGCAAGATCGCTTTGGTGTGAATCTGGCAGACCCTGGATTCCGTCACTTCGAGCACAGCCGCTATCTCCTTCTGAGTCAAATTTTCATAATAATAAAGCGCAATCACGGTGCGTTCGCGCTCAGGCAGTTCATCGATCGCCTTTGCCAGCATTCGCTTCTGCTCGGCATATTCAGCCCGCGATGCGGGATCATCGGTGTAATCATCGCCGGATGATGCGCGAATGTCTCCACCGGTCGCTATTACTTCATCGAGCGAGAGAAGAGCGGACTGGCCCACATCCATCAGCATCTTCTCGAGTTCGGAGACATCGATACCGAGATGAGATGCGACTTCAGCATCACTCGGAGGACGTTCGAGTTCTATCTCCAGCTTCGAATATGCCTCGCGGAGCTGGTTTTCGTGCTGGCGGACCGATCTGGGCGCCCAATCGAGCTGGCGGATCACATCGATCACCTCTCCACGAATCCGGGTGAGGGCGTAAGTCTCGAATTTAACATTACGATCAATATCGAACTTCTCGACAGCGTCAATAAGACCAATGATCGCGTGACCGATCAGATCTTCATAACCCAAAGCCCCGGACGGGGAAAGATTGAGCCTGTCAACCGCGTATTTAGCGAGGTACGAATATTCTGAAATAAGCCGCTCCCTTGCCTCCTCGCTTCCATTTCGCTTTAGATCCCGCCATAATTTCTCACGATGATCCATAGTTTACAGCCTCTTCCTACGCCTATGCTCGGGCGTTCTTCCCTTTCTCAGACTGCGCATCCGGATCCTCCGGTATATTGCGCGTTTCTTCAACACTATTTGACAGCAAACCGGCGAACCACCCCAGTATCACCCAGCATGCCATGAAAACAGCAATCGCTTTACCTACAGCCCAGATAAGCTCTTCGCCTGCAGCGAGTGACATCGCACCCACGGCGAGAAAAGCTCCGAGACCAAGGAAAACATTGATCATTTTAAGCACTGCTTTAACCGACATCCGGCTTTAGGCCTCCACCAGGTCCACTTCATCCAGGTTGCATTCACGTTTGCGAACTCTCTCAGCAAGCTTTATCGCCAGCCTGCGAAGCCACGACGCAGCCGCGCAGTGTGAGCAGTGGATCGCCATCGGGTGCTGTGCCTGGATAGCCTTTGTGACCGAAGCATCGTAAGGTATGTATTCATACCGCTGGAAACCGCGACCCAGGAACCGGTTGCAAATCGTCTCGAGCCCACGAGCAACCGCGCCGGCCTGCGCGGGGCTGTTGCAGCAGTTAGCTACGAGAGTAATATCAGTTTCAGGGACATATGAAGTCAGGACCTTGATCGCCGCGTAAGTATCGGTGATCGAAGTGGGCTCGGGAGTGGTCACGAGGACTACCTCATCAGCTACCGAAAGCAGCGAAACCACTGATTCATCGATCCCCGGCGCGGTGTCGATGATGACTATTTCACCATTGGAAGCAGAGCTCAGGATTGTATCCATCACTCCGATGCCGGTAGGACCATCGATATTCGCCATCGCCTCTACACCCGATCCCGATGAAAGGAGCCTCACTCCCGCGGGACCATCGGTCCATGCATCATAAATGCTGACATGTCCCTTGACGACGTCATCGAGCGTGTGCCTGGGAGTAATATCCAGGAGAACCTCGGCATTGGAAAGACCGAAATCAGCATCCACCAGCCGCACTCTGCGCCCGGCTTTAGAAAGGAATATTGCAAGATTAACAGCTATGCTGGTCTTTCCTACTCCACCCTTTCCGCTGGTGACGGCAACGGTGTAGACCCTTGGCCTGCGCGTACGAGTCTCGCTGAAGATGATCTTATCCCGGACAAGCGTTCTTAAAGCCTCAGCCTGATCGAGCATCAAGCCACCCCCGTCACTAATCGAGCGATGACTCCGGCGTCCGCGAAGTCGAGGTCCTGGGGCACATTCTGGCCGGCGGTCATACATGTGATTCCAAGGCCGGTGCGAAGCGGCAGGTTGATAAGACAGCTGAAATCATCGGACTCATCAAGCTTGGTGATGACGAGCCGGGTCGGAGAGAGAGCGGTAAATTTCTGAACCACCTCGCGCTGAACCGCTCCGCCGAGAGAAGCTGCAACAACGAGATAGGTATCAGTCGGTTTGGCGGCATCTATAAAGGTCTTGAGCTCGGCAAGGTGCTCGTCGCTACGCTGGCTGCGGCCTACGGTATCGATGAGAATTATATCTTTGTCCATATGCTTGGCGACACCGGCGCCAACCTCTTCAGGGGAGAGCGCGATCTCCAGCGGGACGCCCATGATGCGGGCATAAGTGCGGAGCTGCTCGACGGCGCCGATCCTGAACGTATCAGCGGTAACAAGAGCAACCTTCTTACCCTGCTCCAGCGCGAACCTTGCGGCAAGTTTGGCAAGGGTCGTTGTTTTACCGACACCGGTGGGACCAACTACCGCAATGATCTGCTGCCCATCGAGCATGGGCGGAACAGCGAATGCCTGCATCTTGCCGGCCAGAGCCGAAGCAAGCGATATTGGATCTTCGGTATGGAGAAGATCACTCAGCGGACCGCGGGCTATGTCTTCATCGATACCGCAACGAATTATAAGCGGCTGACTTATCGGAACAGCGACCTGGCTGGTGCTCATTAAATTTCGGACGATGCTGCCGAGGTTGCTCAGTTCGGAGCGAAGCTGCTTTAGCTCCGCATCGTATTCCGCCGGAGCAATCGAAGTGTCGGCATAGAGCTTAGCGGCGAACGATGTCATCGCGGGAGAAGCGGCCGCCGCGGGAGCAGCGGGCTTACGCTGAACGTGCGCAGATGCGCTGACAAGATCGGGTTTGACAGGCTGCGGAGATTCATCGTCCACTGCGGCTGTCAGCTCTATCCTGCTTCCGCCTCGAAGACCAAGCATTCCATTGGCTTTGACATGCTTGCTATTGAGCACTACGGCATCTTCACCCAGTTCTGCACGGGCAAGCGCGAGCGCTTCCTGCATAGTTGCTGCTTCGAATGTCTTAATTCGCATCGTTCAGTGTCACCAGTCCTATAGAATCTATATTGATATCCGGGGCTATCTCCGCGTAGGAGAGAACCGCGAGTGTCGGGAAGCTCTGTTCGACAAGCCTGCGCACATGAAGCCTGGTCCGCGGAGAGCACAATGCAATCGGCGAATGACCTCGCTGTGCAAGGTTTTCGATTTGATTCCTGATTGCTACCAGCAATTCCTGTACCCGCCCGGGCTCGAGTATGAGCCTGGCGCCCATTTCCGTCTGCCGAATGTTATCGACGATCAGTTGTTCTACCACGGGATGGAAACCAAAGACCACGAGTTTACTGTCACTGCCCATAAGCTGCCGGCAGATGGCAAGGCTCATGCGCTGGCGGACATATTCGGTGAGAATATCCGTATCCTTGGTCGCAGACGCATAGTCGGCCGCGGCTTCGAGGATCGTGACAATATCCTTGATCGGAACACGCTCGCAAAGCAGGTTCTGCAGGATTTTCTGAACATCACCGAGGCCAAGAGCTTCAGGAATGAGCTCAGAGACAACCACGGGCGCTTCCTGCTTGGCGGCATCGATCAGTTCCTGTGTCTCCTGCCGTGTGAGCAGATCGGCTGCATGCCTGCGGACAAGCTCGGTCACATGAGTGATAAGCACGGTGGGCGGATCGACCACGGTGTAGCCTGAAATTTCAGCGAGCATCTTCTGGCTCTCGGAGATCCATGTTGCGGGCAATCCGAATGCGGGCTCGGTGGTTTCTATACCGATAAGTTTTTCGGTCGCTCCGCCGGGGTTCATAGCGAGGTACTGTTCGGGGAATATCTCCCCACGCGCGACCTCAATTCCCCGAAGCTTGAGGACATATTCATTCGAACCGAGCTGGACGTTATCACGGACACGGATGGCGGGAACGAGAATACCCATATCCATCGCGGCCTGTCTGCGGACCATTGTAATCCGGTCAAGCAATTCGCCACCCTGCTTCGGATCGGCAAGAGGAATGAGACCATAACCAATCTCGAGGGCAAGCGCATCAACGCCGATAAGATCAGTCATCGACTCCGGCGGCTTAGGCGCTTCCTGGTGCTGCGCTTTCAGCTGAGCGGCGATCTCAGCCTGTTTCTCATTTTGAGCTAGGAAATAGGCTATAAGACCAGCCAGCCCCGCGGCGAGAAGCAGTGGAAACTTGGGCATGCCTGGAACGATAACAAGAACAGCAAAGACCGTGGCAGTGATGGCGATGGCTTTTGGCCTGGAGAAGACCTGAGTAATGAGTTCCCACCCGAGGCTTCTTTCCCCACCATTTTTGGTGACCATGAGACCGGTCGCGGTAGAGATAAGGAGCGCGGGAATCTGTGTGACCAGACCTTCACCGACTGTGAGGAGGGTGTAGGTTTGGAGGGCATCGGTAAGGCTCATTCCTCGCTGAGCGACACCGACCGCAAATCCACCCAGCACATTTACGATAATCATGATAATAGCGGCGATAGCGTCGCCACGGACAAACTTGGTAGCACCGTCCATCGCCCCGTAGAAATCGGCTTCGCGAGCAACATTTTTGCGGCGGTGCTGCGCTTCCTTCTCGTCGATGAGGCCTGCGTTTAAATCAGCATCAATCGCCATCTGCTTGCCCGGCATAGCATCGAGAGTAAACCTTGCCGCAACCTCCGCGACTCTACCCGCACCATTGGTAATAACTACAAACTGGATAATAACGAGAATGATGAATACAACAATACCGACTACGAAATTGCCTCCGACTACGACCGATCCGAATGCGGAAATTACCGCTCCGGCGCTCGCGTGGAGGAGGATAAGACGGGTTGCGGATATATTCAAAGCCAGCCGGAAGAGCGTGGTCATCAGCAACAATGACGGGAACGAGCTGAACTCCAGCGGCTGGGAGGTATACATCGTCACGAGCAGGATCGAAAGCGCCAGCGCGATATTACCGCAGAGGAGAAGATCGAGCATCCAGTGCGGCAGCGGAAGGATCATCATTCCGACGACCATTACCGCCGCGCCTGCTACCATTACATCACTGTAGCGGCTGAGAAATCCGGAGCCTATAGCTCCCTTTTCCTGTTGTGATACGTTTACGGCCATGAGCAATCCTTGCTGGTTTGGACTTTAGTCTTACGCCGCTTTTAATTTGTGGCTCAGGCGGTAGACATAGGCGAGGATTTCAGCTACGGCTTGATAGAGCTCGGCTGGGATCTCATAACCAATTTCGACCGATGCATAAAGCGCTCGGGCCAATTGGACATTCTCAACGATCGGAACCCCATTTTCGATAGCAATATCTTTGATCCGCTGGGCGATCAGTCTTTGTCCCTTTGCTACGACGATCGGAGCATTGCTATGCTCGGCATCGTATCTGAGAGCTACGGCGAAGTGGGTCGGGTTGGTTACCACCACATCCGCCTTAGGCACCTCATGCATCATCCGCTGTTTTGAGATTTCGCGCTGCCGCTGGCGGATCCTCGATCTGATGAGAGGATCTCCCTCGGTCCGCTTGAAATCTTCCTTGACTTCCTGTTTCGTCATACGGAGCTGCTTTTCAAGCTGCATCCGCTGAAACATATAATCAAGCGCGGCGATGACAAAGAGAGCAATAGCCGATCTGAGAAGCAGACCCCAAGTAAGCTGGCCGATCATCGAACAGGAAGTCTTATAATCTCCTCCCGCAAGACTTGTGATATCGGTGCAATTGTCTCGCAGGAAAGCATAGACGATATATCCGACAATGCAAATCTTGGCTATCGATTTCGCCAGTTCTACACCGGCTCTCACGGAAAACATTCGCGCGATGCCGGCAAGCGGGTTTAGCCTCTCGCCCTTCGCCTGCAGAGCCTTGCCGGAGAACACCAGTCCTACCTGCAGCGCACTGCCTAAAAACCCGACTACCGCAACCCCAATAACCATCGGGGCAACAGCCGTGCCCACTTCCAGCAATAACCGTACCAGGTAAGATGTGACATCTCCGATGACGAGGTCGTGCTTGGGGAAATGCGTGAGAGAATGTATTGCGGTTTGCCGCAGGCGCTGAGCGACAGTAGGACCGGTCAGCTTAATGAAAAGCAGCGAGGAGACGAGGACGAGCGCGGAGTTGAGATCCATACTGCGCGCAACCTGGCCTTCCTGGCGCGCTTCTTGTCGTCTACGAGGGGTTGGAGCCTCGGTTTTATCCTCGAGTCCCATTTAAGCCCCCAGATATTTAAGCAGTCTTACCAGATCGTGCTCGAGACCTGAGAATAGACCGCTCATAACAGCAACGGCTACCGGCAAAACGAATATCACAGCGAGAAGACCCACGGTCAACTTCGCGGGAAATCCTATAACGAATACATTGAGCTGCGGGACGGTGCGGGCAAGAATCCCCAATGATACATCGGTGAGGAAAACCGCCCCAACTACAGGGGCGCCTATCTTCAGCGCCGCCAGGAAGATTGTCGCGAAAACCTGCATCATTCCCGCGGTCACACTGGTACTTATCGACATCGTACCGAGCGGCAGGACCGAGAAGCTATCAGCGAGGCCACGAAGCATCAGGTGATGGCCGTTAATTGCGAGAAAGATAAGTGTTGCGACAAGGCTGTAGAGCTGACCGATAACAGCGTTCTGCTGCTTGGACATTGGGTCGACGACGCTGGCGAATCCGAAACCGACCTGCATGTCGATAAATGCTCCGGCCATTTGAATCGCGGCAAACATCAGCGCGGCGAGAAACCCCAGGACCAGGCCCACGATTGTTTCTTTAACGATCACGAGGGTAAAGCTAAGAAAATCTAGATGAGAAGCATCGAAGTGAGCCATCGGCACGAAGACAAACGCGAGCGCCGCCGCAATCCCGACACGGACCATAGGAGCTACGTTCACGTTGCCGAAGATCGGCGCCACGCTGAATATGCCCCCCACCCGCGCGAGCACGAGGATAAACGTCACTATTTGAGATATGCCGAAGCCGAGAATGTCCATCGATTTTATATTTACTGAGTTTCAGGTAATGCAGTGACAACCTGGCAGAAGGTTTCGTGCTCGATCCGACCCGCCATTACGTCACATCATTATGCGAAACTCATTAGTACGGAATTGTGGCATGAACACTCTCGTGACTGCTGCGCAGCATCTCTAGCAGCCCTGCAGACCACTCTCGGTCAAGGACTGTCGTGTTCGCCACGAAGGGAACGAAAACGATAAAAAACGCCATTTTCGAAGGAGTAGAGAGTAATGAGTATTTGTCGTAGATGAAGGTCTGTAGTTGTAACAGATACCTTTATCCCGTAAAACAAATTACCGGCAACATGGTACGAAGTCCGGCTCTCGCACCCTTCGGGCACCTTTCGCAGCCTTTTGGGCTACTATCGGCCGAGGACTGTCGTTGAGACCGTCGCGAACTGAGACTGTTAACTGATCCTTTCTATTCAATGCGCCAGGTAGGGAAGGCTGGTCAGAAGTTTTGTGGTGAATGTAACCATACTCCTGAGCATCCAGGGACCGAAAAGGACCAAAGCAGCTGCGCAGGCTATTATCTTAGGCACAAACGAAAGCGACATTTCCTGAATCTGCGTTGCTGCCTGAAAAACACTCACTATAAGCCCAACCACCAAGCCAAAACCCAGCACAGGGGCTGCTATCATCAAAGCTACAGCTACCGAACGCTGCGCAAGTTCCAAAACGCCGGAGTCTGTCATTTCAATTCACCTCTATCAATGGAAGCTCATCGCCAGCGATCTTGCGATGAGGTGCCAGCCGTCCACAAGGACGAACAGTAAAATCTTGAAAGGCAGCGAGATAACTACGGGCGGGAGCATCATCATGCCCATCGACATCAGCGTTACCGAGACGACCATATCGATAATCAGGAATGGGATAAAGATCACGAACCCAATCGTAAATGCTGTTTTAAGCTCGCTGATAAGAAACGCGGGGATCAGAGTACTCATCTGGAGATCCTGCGCGGTGCGGGGGCGAGGCCCTTTTGCAAGCGAGATAAATAGTGCGATGTCCTTGGGCCGAGTCTGCTTGAGCATAAACTCCTTGAGAGGAGTTATCGCGTTTTGCGTGGCGGCATCGAACGATATCTGGTGCTGCACGTATGGCTGCAGCGCAGTTTTGTTAATCTGCTGAATGATAGGCGACATCGTAAAGAATGTCAGGAACAGCGCTAGGCCGACGAGAACCGTGTTTGGCGGAACCTGCGGCGAACCAAGCGCGCTGCGAGTGAACGAAAGCACGATGATGATTCGTGTGAACGAAGTCAGCATGATGAGCAGCGCCGGCGCAAGCGAGAGCACCGTAAGGATAAGCAATATCTGCAGACTGCTGGATATCTGCTCGGGACCCTTAGCCTGCCCGAAGCCGACCTCGATTTTCGGCATAGCAACGCCATTCTGCGCCCAGCACACAGCACCGAGCATCAGCACGATTATGATGGTAAATCCCGCAGCCATCGCCAATCTGAAGTTATACCGATTACTCAATGCCGGCATCTCTTAGCTTCCTTCTCATTCTTCCGACTTGCATAATTCTCTCTTGCAGCAGCATGCTCGACTCGCGGAGCATATGCGCTACATTGCGTGCGGAGTCGCCTGTATCGGGCCTGGCTCCAAGAAATGTCGAGAGCTGATCCTTAAAATTCTTCACCTGAGCAGGAACAGCAGGCCCTTGCACGGTGGCGTGATCAGATGCATTCGACGAATCATCAGGATCGAGTTCGGTTATAACGTTGACTTGGTTAGGTGTCGAGGCTACTAAAAGCCTTTTTGATCCGATTTCGATCAAGTGCAGTGATCTGTTGGCCGCAAGCGACGCATTCTCGACCACGCGTATCCTCTGCCCTCCGCTCCCAAGCGTGCCTTTAAAGCCATTGAACCGTTTGAGGGCGTAGATCGTGCCGTAAGCCAGCGCAAGGACGATTCCGAGCTTGAATATGAAGCTGAGCGCCGTTACATAGACCGGCGGCTCTTTAGCTGAAGGCTCTTTCTCGGTATCGGCGTTAAGCGCCGCGAGAAAGTCTTTATCGCCCGTGTCGGCTTTCAATAGGCCGGATGCCGCTTTTTTCTCACTCTGTGAAGACGTAGCTTTATCATCGGCAAACGCTCGAGCGCACCCAATCAGCAGAAGCAAGATCAACAGATATGCGATTATGCTAAGCGGCTTGCGCATGCGCATCTTTGCCCTTTGCATTTGCGATTTCAGTGATTCTCACGCCGAAGTTCTCATCGATCACGACAACCTCACCACGCGCGACCACTTTATTGTTGACAACTACTTCAACGGGTTCCCCGGCGTGCTTATCGAGTTCTACAACAGAGCCAGGCCCCAGTCCCAGAACATCACGCACCTGCATAGTGGCTCGTCCAAGCTCCACGGCAACCTGCACCTGGACATCCATAATGAGGTCGACGCCGCTCTTCGGAGCATTATCAGCAGAATAACCAAGCTGACTGAACTCCACCTGGCGAACAACCGGCTCCGGCTGAACCCTTACCGATGCCTCGGTTAACGATGTAGCAGCCGGATCGGCTTGCACACTCGGCTTAGGGCTGGGTTCAGAAACGCTCTCCGCCGCTCCGGCTTCAGCTAACAGGGCATCAAGCTCTTCTTTTGATAGAATCTCGTCGGACATTCCTTACCTCCGCAAAAAACTACTGCATCGCGAATTCGTTGAAGTATACAGCCGTCACCTTGGCATTCTCCAGCTGCTTATCGGCAGCGGTAGTGATCTCTTTTTTGATCTCATCCTTACCGCCGGGCTGGTTAAGGTCAGAAAACTTTTTACTACTAAGAATACCAATGATGGCATCTCGGAGAGGAGTCTTTATCCCACTATCGCCACCTTCACCACCTTCGCCCCCCTCGGCAGCCGGTATCTGACCCTGGATTTCGAGAACTATATCGGTCTTCAAATAGCGGATCTCGTTGGTATCAGCCAGATTAACGATCAGTTCGCCCATAGCTATCCTTGAAACCGGTCCATCAGGAACCTTGCTTTTCTTGCCATGCGGCTTCTTAGAAATCACTGCCACTCCCACGACAGAGCATGCCACCACCAGCACAACGGCAATGACAACGATCAGGATTTTTCCATCATTCCCTCTTAACATCAATTCGGTCTCCTTCTAATTTCATCTGGTGCGACAATCGGTTTGATCAAAGGTTTTATCGAAGGCTTGATCTGCCCCACATCCCTTGGAGGAAGAATTACAATTTCCACACGCCGATTCAGCCGCCGGTTCGTATTGCACGTATTCGGAACAGCCGGGTGGACACTGCCATAACCAGCCGCGGAGAACTGACTCGGGTTCAGGCCCTTCTGCTCCACAAGGTATCTCAAGACATTGGTTGCTCTCGCAGTGGAGAGCTCCCAATTGCTGGGATATGTGCTTTTTCTGGGAGGGAGGTCGCATGTGTGACCCTCCACCCTGATATCGTTATTCACTTTGTCCAGGATCTCAGCGATCTTGCCTAGAAGCGGATAAGCGCCCTCTCGAAGTTCAGCTCTTCCGGAATCGAAAAGGAGCTTATCGCTCAACATCGTGATCACGATGCCTCTCTGGCTGACCGTGATCTTGATGTTATTTTTCATGTCCTTGTCTTCGTTCACATAATTGATAAGAGGCCTTAATATTTTCCAGGTCGCTCCGGCCGAATCGCCTTTTATCGGTGAAGGAGCAGCCGAGAACATTCCATCTGTTCTGAGTATCGACTTCCCCTGCCCTCTGATCTGGCCGCCGAATCCGCTGCGGATCGAGATGGCGGCCTCACGAAACTTGGAAAGATTGAGCACGGACATCGAGTACATCATTATAAAGAAAGCCATGAGCAGAGTGATCATGTCCGCGTAAGTCAGCAGCCATCGATCAAGGTTTCCGTGCTCCTCTTTGTTAGTCTTTTTTCTCATGCCGCAAGAGTTTCCTCACGCGAGCCCCGAGGGTTCATAGCCATCCGGGCAGCTCTAGCCTGCGGCGAAAGGAATGCCATCATACGCATCTCGACAATTCGAGGATTGTCACCTGCCTGGATAGAGAGAATTCCCTCAATTACCATCTCGCAGGCTACAACCTCCTCAGCGGTCTTTGACCTGAGCTTTGACGCGATCGGCAGATAGATCAGGTTCGCGAACGCAACACCGTAGAGAGTCGCAATAAACGCCGAAGCAATGGCATGCCCCATCTTGCCGGGCTCACTCAGCCTTGCGAGCATGTTGATGAGCCCCATAACCGTACCGATGATACCGAGGGTCGGTGAGAATCCGCCCAGGGTAGTGAATACCGTTTCACCGACTTTATGGCGGTCCTGCATCGCTACGACCTCGGTTTCGAGTATCTCGCGCACCATCACACTCGGTGTGCCGTCTACGACAAGCTCTACGCCCTTACGCAGGAAACGATTTTCTTCATTCTTGATCTCACCTTCAAGAGAAAGCACTCCACTCCGGCGAGCAATTCGGGCGATAGCGACCATCTTATCAATCAATTCGCCTGGATCGGGTGGCGTTCCGATAACGGCATTACGCACGATCGAAGGCAGCAGCGCAATAGTTTTCATGCTCGTGCCGATGATAGTGGCGCCGATTGTGCCGAAGATCACCAATACAAACGCCGGGAGATTGAGCATCTCCGAAAGACGCCCGTTCTCAAGAGTCAAACAACCGAATATTGCGCCCCAGGCAAGGAATAAACCGAGGATTGTCGCTAGGTCCATCGTTCAAAACCTTTCATCTCAGCCCTCAGCGACATCCTGGACTTACTTCCGAACAGGCGGCCGCTCTTAGCTATGAGCCGTCTATATGAGACGACCTTACTGATCACGTCCTCGACCGATTCTTTAACCATCACTTTCTTACCGGTCGTAAGAGAGATCAATGTATCCGGTGTGCGCTCGACGGACTCGATCAAATCCGCATTGACCACAACATCGGCATCATTAAAGAGCGTGAGTTTTATCATACTGACTTCCTCAGGCCCGGGAGTGCAAATACTCCCGGGCCCAATTATTTAGCGGACTATCGCTTTAGCCCGACCAGATCCTGTAAAACCTCGTCTGAGGTCGTAATGACTTTCGAGTTCGCCTGGAAACCGCGCTGAGCGATAATCATATTGGCAAACTCACCAGCCAGGTCGACATTCGACGCCTCGAGGAACCCGGAGGATATGAGCCCACGGCTGCCTCCGCCGGGAACACCGATCTGAGCGGAACCGGAGTTAGGGCTCTCAGTTACCATATTGTTGCCGATTTTCATCAAACCGGCCGGGTTAGTGAACTGCGCTATAGCTATCTGACCAAGTGAGCGGTTGGAACCGTTGGTGAACGTACCCGAGATAATGCCATCCTGGCCGATAGTATACGATTCGAGCGTGCCTAAAGGCAGACCATCCTGGAAGCTCTGGTTTACGTTAGAATCACCGTTCATCTGGCTGATCTGGCCTGTTTTGAGAGTAAGCGCAATCGGCTGGACTGAACCGTTCGGGCTGGTCAGAGCCAGAGATATCGGAATGCTGGCAAGCTGACTGTAACCGTTGCTGTCGAATGTTATGGTGCCCGTACCGCCTGTAACAGCCCCATCAGGACTGGTGATCGTGTAGTTCCAGGCTGCATTACCATTAACATTGGCAGTTTTTTGGAAGTTTATGCTGAGCTTATGAAGCACGCCGAGGGAGTCATAAATCTGACTCTCAGCATTCCACACATCGCTGGGATTGGCCGGATCGGCAATAGCATTGAGATTGCCCACCAGCTCCGCAGTGCTCGTCTGCCGGGCGGTAGTCAGCGAGCCGATCGGTATATTGATTCCGGATTTGGGTGTTACCGGTGCGCTCACATCGAGTATTCCAGTGTTCGGGTCAGCAGTCCAGCCAAGGACTTTCATTCCCGATGAACCGGACACGAGATTGTTCTGGGCATCGAGAACGAAAGAACCATCACGGGTATAGACCGTCTTCGCGCCGTCTCCGACAGCGAAGTAACCGTTGCCGTTGATTGCCAGGTCGGTCTGGCGACCGGTGGACTGCGGCGAACCGTCGGTTATGTTCTCATCAACCGATCCAACGACCACACCAAGGCCAACCTGAATCGGGTTTGAACCACCACGAGATCCGACCGGGCCCGATGCGCCCGCCATGGTCTGGGAGAGCGCATCCTTGAAGGTCACGCGTCCCGCCTTATAGGCCACGGTGTTGACGTTGGCTATGTTGTTGCCGATGACATCGAGATCCGATTTGAATGCCTTAAGACCCGCGACGCCGCTATACATTGCTTGAATCATTGTTTCTTGACCTCTCAATAATTCGTTTGTTTCAATTCAGCCACCTCAATCGGTCGGTGGCTTCGCACTTCCTCTAAGAGGTCCAGTGCGTTTTCTTATTACTTTTGCTAGATAATCACAGCGCTGTCGATATTGGTGAACACACCCTCTTTTGCGCTTGCCGAATCGAGCGCCGTGATGACGGTGCGATTTCTTGCGCTCACAAGAAGCGCGAGATCGTCCATCAACACAAGCGACTTATCAGCGCCTTTGCTCTCAATGCGATCGACAGCCGCACTTAGCCTGGCCTGCTGGTTCGCGCCGAACTCGACGTTGCGTTCAGCCAGCCTTTTCTGCGCATGGGCTGAAAGTTTTACATCATTCTGCTTCAGAACTTCTGTCTGAAGAGCCTGAGCAAAACCATTGCCGCCAGCTGCAGGCTTGGGCTGTGGGCGTCCCACATTGGGCGCAGCAACGCCGGATATCGCTTTGTTCAGTTGGACAGGGGACATATCCGCCTCTCCTTTCGAGTCTATTGCCGGATCAGGCGCCTTAACAGCAATTTTCGTGCCCGGTTGAACGCGAACCGCGCCAATTACAGGCACTGAGGCTGCCGGTATTCATCTGCTCCAACTTCTGGGGCTAAATTCCTCACCCAGAGCCTGCGATTAATAGACTTTCACCACCTGGCTGACATCGAGTAATAACTGCCCGACCTTAAGCTTCGGAACACCATTGACGATCGATACGCTATCTACCTTTCCCTGTTGAACCTGACCGGTTGAGTCGGTGTAGCTGATCTTATGACCTGCCATCGCATTTGCCTGATCGGTAAGATCGCTGGTTGCGGTCGTTGTCGAACCATCGTGCATCTTAATGACATTGCGCGCATCGACAACATTAGAGCCAATGTTGAGCATCGGCCAGCCATTGTCGAAGGAAACACTGTCGACCTTGCCGGTGCAGGTAGAGCCTGTTGCCGGGTCGTAATAATCGACATCTCCTCCAATCATTCCGAAGGCTTCGATGGAGAGCTTGCCCTTCGAGAACGATCCCATGTCGGGATATACTTGCTGCACGCTGGAAAGGTCCACCTTGTTTGTGCCGATTATCAGCTTCGGCGCCCCATTCTCCAACGATACACTGTCAACCCGGCCGGTTACCGTGTTGCCGGATGCGTCAACATAGTCGATCCATTTGCCGGTCATAGAGAACGCCTGGTTAGCGGTAGCGCTCTGGCCGAATGCAGTGAACCCGGTGTTAAGGTTTTGCATCTGCTCGAGGGATGAGAACTGGGCGAGCTGCGATACGAACTGCGTGTCATCCATCGGGCTGGACGGATCCTGATAACGAAGCTGAGTCACCAGCAGGTTGAGGAACGCATCCCTGTCCATTGCATTGTTTGTGTTACTTGTAAGGCTCGAAGCCGTTGACTGACTATTATTTACTGAACTGACTGACATTTGAGACATTCACCTCCTAAGCGAGCCAGCTGTAGCCCGCCTGCATTCTTCCTCCGGCTGAGGCATAAGATATACCAGCCATTGCCGGAATCGCACCGATCTCGCGGTCCATTGTGAACCGCTGCCGCGCCTGCCCATTACCGCTCTGATGGCTATCCTGCTGATTGCCCTGGAAAGCATTTTGAGCCATGGGATTGAACGATGAGTTTACCGACACGGAAACCGACTCCATACGGAGCCCCGCGCCTGATAACGCATCCATCAACGCCGGCAAATTAGCCTGGAGAAGACCCCGGACCGAATCGGTGCTGGCCTGGATGTGCCCAGTTAGCCCGGATGCGCTCTGAGTGATCTGCAGCCGGAGAGTTCCCATATCCGGCGGATCCAGACGGACGATCAGATCGCTGTGACCATCGAACCGGTGTAGTTTCACTTCACGAACCACCTGATCGATGATCTTTGTTTGATCTACCGCGGGCGATGCAGTGGTCGCAGTCGATTGAACAGCCGCCTTGAGATCAGCCGAGAACGGAGCAGCCGCTTGAGCTGCTGCCGGCTGGTTCGACGTCTGCTGGCCCAGACCGGACGAAGCATCTCCCGCGGAATCCGCTGTCGCTGCATCAACCTGAGATGTTCCGGTGTGAGTTCTCACATCGGTTATGCTGACATGAGATTTATCCGCGGAACTATCGAAGCGCCATTCCACGGGAACGGCATCCGCACCGGTTTTCGACTCCTGATGAACTGGAGTGTGGGCTGAGTGTGTCTCGCCCCCACGCGCTTTGTCCGACTTTACGGCAGGAGTATTCGTGGGTTTATCCGCTGCGGGATCTTCAACGGATGCGTTGCCCTGTGCAGCCACTTCAGCCGCTTGAGCTTGAGCAGAAGCCGGTAGTGTGGCTTGAGCGGCAGCTGCGGTTTGAGAAGCTGCAGTTGCAGCGTCCTGCTGAGGAGCTGCCTGCATGGGAACGGCAGCATCAGCCGGAACGGTCTGTGTTACCTGCAAAGATGGCGCTGGATTAGTTGCCTGCTGATTCGCACCGGCTTGAACCGGCAGATCAGGGATTGTGGTCACAGCCGGCATGCTCTGTGCCTGCTGAGTGTCCTTACCTGCCTGCACGGCGGCCACTGGAGCAGCATCTTTACCGCCATCCATTGCTGATTGCTCCGGGACCGGATCGGTGTTCTGAACCGGAACCGCCATCGCCATTTGAACCGCACCCGCCACGGATGAAGCTGCAGCCGACTTTTCAGCATCGGCTTTAACCTCGATATCGGCCTTGTGGTCATCCGAGGATTTAGCCGGAGCTTCTTTGGAGTCTTTCCGCGGCTGCTGCTTTGCATTAACGGCGGAATCGAGAATATGGTTAAACGATGCGCCGCCCTGAGAATCGGACGGTTTTCCCGCATCACCAGCATTATCGACACCCGCCGGCTGCGGAGCGATGTTTGTTATTGTGTCTATCATTGTGTCACCTCCTTTCCTTGAATAATGAATGCTGAACCAAGTTCAGCACGACTTATATCTCTAGTGCGACGCATAAGTGTCGCGATATGAGAGCACCCTGGCAACGTAGTTCTGGGTTTCCCTGTAAGGGGGAACACCATTGTATTTTGCGATGCTGCCCGGACCAGCATTGTATGCGGCAAGGGCGACATTTACATCGCCGTATCGGTCTAGTTGAGATTTCAGATAACGAGTGCCTGCATCGATGTTCTGTGCGGGATCGAATGGATCGGATATACCGAGAGCGTTGGCGGTGTTGGGCATGAGCTGCATCAGCCCTTGAGCACCGGCAGGCGAAACAGCGTTGGGATTGAAACCGCTCTCGGCATGAATCACAGCTTTTACAAGAGAAGCGTCGACGCCATATTTACCGGCGGCTTGTTCGATAAGGTCGTCATAGGTACTGCTGCTTTCAGCAGTCGATCTGCCGGCTTTTTGCGCTGCATCGAGGAGATACGCGGGAAAGAATGGCTTTATTGCCTGCGAACCGGTGGGCTGCACGGCGACAGCATGAGGCGCCGTTTCAACTACCGCGTTTGGCCTTTGGGAAGTAAACCTTAATTTTATCTCCTGTATTCTCGCAAGCGCAATGTTCATATTCTCAAGCATTTACATCCCCCTCGCATAGCGCAGAGAAGACATCTCGTCCAGGGCGTTTTGCTCGGTTCGCTGCTGAACGAGAATGTATGCCTGCTCCTGCTTGTCACGGAGCGCCTCGAGCACCTTGCGCTCCTTCATTGCCTCAACGAGCTCGACCCGCTTAGCTTCAACTCTTTCTCGCACTGCTTGCAGAGTCAGCTCTTGAACCCTGATATCATCACGCATGGTCTTTGCATATTCGTCAAAGCGAGAAATTTCAACGGCGGATGCATTGCAGCGAAGAGCTGTCGCGGTCGAAGCCCAGGCTCTTTCGAGCTCCAAATGGAGATTATTCAGACGCGTGACCTCGGCGGCTTCCTCATTCCGAAGCTCACCGAGTTCTACGAGCAATCTATCTTCTCGAGCCTGGCGCTGATCAAGCAGCGTTTGCAGTTTGAACCGGAATCTCTTCATCTACAGTAAACATCCTTTGAAGAGCAGCTGAAGTAGCAGTAAAATCACTGCGTTCATCGACCTGCTGCTTCAGAAATGCATTTGCTTCGTCTATTTTGGTCAGGGCGAAATCTATCCGGGGATTGCTGCCATGAGCATAAGCCCCGATGTTGATAAGGTCTTCGCTGGACTTGTAAGTCGCCAGAACATCGCGCAGCCTGCCCGCGCAGTCGCGATGCTCACGGCTGGTAACCTCGGACATAAGCCTGCTCACACTGGAGAGCACGTCGATCGCCGGATAATGATTGCGAGCAGCTAAATCGCGGCTGAGCACGATGTGACCATCGAGGATTCCGCGAACGGTATCGGCTATCGGCTCATTCATATCGTCGCCTTCGACAAGGACGGTGTAGAGCCCCGTGATAGAGCCGTCCTCACAAGTGCCTGAGCGTTCGAGAAGCTGAGGAAGCACCGCGAAAACCGATGGTGTGTAGCCGCGGGTGGTCGGTGGTTCTCCGGAAGCGAGACCGATCTCACGCTGAGCCCAAGCAACCCTCGTGACTGAATCCATCATCAAAAGCACATCCAGCCCGAGGCCGCGGAAATATTCCGCGATTCCCGTGGCTACCTGCGCTCCACGCAGCCTCACGACCGGGACCTGGTCGGATGTGGCGACAACGAGCACAGAACGGGCAAGACCTTCCTCACCAAGGTCTTTCTCGATGAAATCACGCACCTCGCGGCCGCGTTCACCTATCAACGCGATAACATTTACATCAGCGGCGGTATTGCGAGCCATCATGCCGAGGAGAGTGCTCTTTCCTACACCACTTCCCGCGAATATACCGATCCTCTGACCCTTACCGACAGTTAAAAGCCCATCGATAGCCCTGACACCCAGGCTGAGGTGATCGGAGATGCGCCTTCGCTCAAGAGGATGCGGAGGCGAAGAGGCTGCTGTAACCTCATCCTCTTCTCTAATCGGCCCTTTACCATCCAGCGGACGCCCAAGGCCATCGAGGACCCGTCCGAGCAAAGCTTTGCCTACAGACACACGAAGCGATGACCCGGTAGCGACGACTTCGCTTCCGGGCCGGATTTCAGCAACACTCCCAAACGGCATGAGCAGCGTGCGAGATTCACGGAATCCCACGACCTCCGCAAGAACCGGTTTCTCGTTGCGGCCGGGGCGTATTTCGCAAATTTCACCGACACCACACCCAGGACCACGAGATTCCACCAATACACCGATGACCTGGGAGACCCGGCCATTAATTCGTATTGTGTCCGTCCTGCTGATTGCCTGCCGATATTTCATCAGATTCAAAAGTGGCTCTGCCACGGTCATTATCCAAAGTCTCCATTAACTTCCTGCGAATCTGTTCGATCTGGGTCTCGAGCCTGGCATCGAAGTCACCAGAAAGCGACTCGATTATGCAGCCTCCAGGCGAGATACGCCTGTCATCGATGATATTGATTCCACGCACACCCTCCGCTACGTTCATCAACTCATCACGCTGAGATCGCACATAATCGACCTCCCCCGGGCTGACACGGACGGTGACTTCGTCGCGGTCTTTCAGCCTTCGCAGGCACATTCTGATGGTACGGGTGATTACGCGAGGATCAGTTTTCACTTCGTGCCTTATAATCTTCTCGACAGCTTCAACGCAAAGCTTTAGCATCTCGGGTTCGACCGAATCGACGAGTTCCTCTCGCTCCCTGGCAACATCAGCAATGTCATGCTCGAGACGAGCAACCAAGTCGCTGACCGTTGCGGATGCTTCGCGGATTCCGGCTTTGTAGCCTTCAGCATATCCCTGCTCTAAAACCATTCGCGATTCAGAGCGCGCGGTTTGAAGGACAGCATCAACATCCTGCCTGGCTTGTTCTACGATATCCTGAACATCAGTCTCGGGGCTTGAGATGCCACGGAGAAAGCTGGCAGGCTCAAGCACAAATGGATCAGAGAAAGCGCTTCCAAAACCAGGAGTAAATTTGATGACCCTATTCAATGAATGCCTCCTGGGTATGGACTGAGGCATTACCCTGAGATATGCGTCGGAGTGAACCGGCTATACGCTGCTGAGCGATCTCGATCTCGCGAACACGCACATGCCCGGGTGCGTTCATGCGCTCGTGCAGGAGCATCGCGGTAGCTCCGGGGACATTGCGCGTAATGAGTTCGACAAGATCCTCACCGGCTACCCTCAACGCAAGGCAAAGATCATCGAGATCCAGTTCTCGAAGCACTTCCTTCACCAGCTCATCCGGCAGTCCCATCAGATCATCGAGCGAAGAAAGCTCGGGAATCGTCGGCATCGACGGCATGCCCTGGGAAGAATGCGCCCGCGAGATTGTGGCGAGTATCGATTCCCTGGCTCGTGTGGTAGCTGATGAAAGAACCTTGAGAAGCGATTCGGCATCGCGCTGTGGCGAAGCAGGCGCAGTGGCACGCTTGCGCATCATTTCATCTACAGCCTTTACACCATGCTCGGAGGCCGGACCCATGGTCGCAAGTCTCTGCACGACCATGTTGCGTATTCGTTCACCCATATTTTTGAGCACATCGGCAGCCATATTAGGAGAGAGATGCGAGACAATCAGAGCGATTGTCTGTGGGCGCTCACCGGTAAGCATCTGAGCGACACGCTCGGGCTCAAACCCCTCCAGCCACTTAAGCGGACCGGCGTCGAAATCAATTTTCTTGCCTGATCTAACGGCCTGGCTGACTTCATCGAGCACCTGCTGACGGGTAATCGATTTAACCGAGCGCATTCTCACAATCTGCGCACCCAGCATATCCCTTTCCTTTGGGCTCAGTCTTTTGAGCACTTCCTCAGATGCCTCAGTTCCAAGCGAAAGAAGGAGCACCGATGCTTTTTCGAGTCCGGTTAGCCCGGAATTTGTCTGGATCATTAGAGTCTCCAAAGAGTCAAAGAGTTACTACTGCTCTGTCATCCATGCGCGGACCAGCTTTGCCAGTTCTTCCGGGGAAGATTGAGCGACCTCGGGCGGAAGCCCTCCTGTCTCCAAGGGCCGTGCATCCGGCTCGGAACTCGACATCATTACCGGTTGTTGCATAGGCATATCCACCGGCGGCATTGCAGGTTCATATTCTTGTGCGGGAGGTGGCGGTATGTTCGGAGCCTGCACCTTTATTTGGTTCACAATCGCCCTGAGAAAAAGGAGGAAGCCAAGCAAAAGAAGCACGGCTCCAACGTTCTTGCCCAGGGTCGTAATCAATTCGTTGCGTGACGCGGTGGCAATTTCTTTATCGACCTGCTTTTGAGTGCTTGTATCGAATGCGACCATCTGCACATCGACCTGATCCCCGCGCGTGGGATCGATCCCAGCGGCAGCGCTTACAGCCTGGCGGATATTGGATACCGCCGCGCCCTTTACACCTTTATCCACCAGCACAGCTACGGAAAGCCGCTTCAGTTGGCCGGGAGCGACAACTGTCTCCTCGATCTTCTTGCTTACCTGGTATTGGGTGGTGGATGATGTGCGATCATACTTGTCTCCAGAAGATGTGGTTGTCCTGGTGTTGCCGGCGACCGGCGGAACCACCCCGCCTGAATATTTCTCGTTCTGCGTCTCCTGTGAGAGCAGGACCCCTGTGGGAGCGCCTTGAACCGTGGTAGTCCCTGTTCCGGTGGTCTGAGCGCCAGGAGCGGGCTCAAAAGTTTCCGAGTGAGTCTGAGTCTGATCGAAGGTCATGTCGGCACAGACTCTAACGACCGCCTTATCCGCTCCCACGATGCGTGCGAGCATGCTCTGAAGGTTCTGGGCAAGCTCTGACTCATATTGCCGCTTCATCTTTGACTGGTTCGCGGTGAGAGTACCGGTACCGGTTGAACCGGCTAAAGCTTCGGAAAGGACGTTGCCATCGGAATCGACTACCGTAACATTGCTTGGCTTAAGGCCTTCGACGGCTGAAGAAACGAGATGGACAATACCTCCGACCTGGTCATCGGTGAGCGGAGAGCCCCTGCGCAGTTTAAGCACGACTGAAGCAGTGGTGGGCGATTGCTCACTCGAATAAATTTTATCTTCCGGCATTGCGATATGGACCCGCGCGCTCATTACAGGTGCAAGCTGACAGATAGTGCGAGTGAGCTCGCCCTGGATGGCGCGCTGATAGTTGAGCCGTTCGGTGAACTCAGTCATACCAAAGTTGTTTTTATCGAACAGCTCAAAACCGACGCTTCCACCCTGCGGCAGTCCCTGTGTGGCCATTTTCAGACGAAGGTCGTAGACTTTATCCGCGGGCACCTCAACGGTGGAACCGTCACCCGATATTTCATACTGCACCTTTTCGTCGTTAAGCTTTTGAACGATAGCGCCGGCATCTTCCGATTCGAGCCCCGAGAAAAGCACCGCCATTCTCGGTTTCGATGCAATCACCGTGGTGAATACGCCGACGACAATAGCCAGCGCTACAAACGCCGCTATTATCGCGCGCTGCGCGCCGCTAAGATCGTTCCAGAGTTTGCTTAAAGCCGCAAACGGCCCCAGCTTCATGAATTGGTCCATAATTCCCTCGTCGCAGGTTGGCGATTACCTAGACCTGCATCCGCATAATCTCCTGATATGCGTCGATAACCTTGTTTCTGACCTGAATAGTGAAATTTAACGCCAGTTTGGCTTTCTGCATCGCGATCATTGCTTTGTGAACATCTTCTATATCACCGGATGCAAGTTGAACAGCCATTTTGTCGGCTTCGTTCTGGAGGTGATTCACCTCACCTACGGCTTTTTTAATCGTATCTTTGAATGATATCCCTGTATCTTCAGAAGCAGCAGCCCCGGAAGTATTTACGCTTGGTTGCACCTCGGTAACGGATGCTATAGACCGGGTTATATCGACAGGTGGAATCAGCATTCAGCAACCTCCTTCGAAGATGGCGTTTTTTGCCATTTTCGTTCTCTTCGTGGCGAACACGACAGTCCTTGACCGGCAGCGGCCCGCAGGGCTGCGAGAGGCGCTGCGTAGCAGTCATTTTCTGAGAGTGTTCATGCCACGATTCCTATCCCTTACCAAGATCGATGCCCGACGAGATCATCGATTTAGTCGCGTTCATCACGGTGACATTTGCCTCATAAGCACGGGTCGCGGAGATCATATCGACCATCTCCTCGACAACGTTCACGTTCGGCATGCGCACGTAGCCGTTGGCGTCGGCGTCGGGATGGCCGGGATCGTAGACCTGGCGATAATCGGTCGGGTCTTCGGTAACGTTTTCGACGCTCACCCCCGCAGGGATCACTTTATTACCTGCAACCTGGTCATAAGCAGCTCGGAATGCGACCCGCTGACGGCGGTAGGGGCCACCCTGAGCAGTGCGTGTGGAGTCAGCATTGGCAATATTATTGGCGATGACATCCATACGTACGCGCTGGGCATAAATTCCCGATGCGCTTACATCAAATGAGGAGAAACTTCCCATTTTACTGCTTGCCCTCCGTTATTGCCGCGCGAAGCATCCCGATCTTGTCCTCTATAAGAACCTGCGAAGCCCTGTATTGGAGTGAGGTTTTAGCAAGGTCGGAAATTTCCGCATCGATATTCACGTTGTTACCGTCCGGCCTAGACGGGCTCGTGATGTCGGTCTGAGTCACCGGAACGAGGTTTTGTAGTTCCGAGCGCATCTCGTGTCCCGGGTTCTGATCGAGGACTCGTTTGAGCTCATCCTCAAAAGACACGTAGCTGCGCTTATAGCCCGGTGTCTCCACATTCGCTATGTTATTCGCGATGGCTTTTTGCCTGGCCGCGGACGCGTCGAGACTTTTAGAAAGCACCGTCGACGCTGTGTCGGTAAAGAACTCTGATGCCATTAGAGTCCCCCCTTTCTGCCACGCGGCTAATAGCAATTTGCGTACCAGGGGAATTTGAGCGGCTGGTGGTGTGGATTTTGATGCCGGTTGGGATTGTGGTGACGTTTAAGGTTTATCGAAACTACAAGCGGAAAGCGAGAAAGTGGGGAGCAGAGAACTGAGAACCATGGTGTTTCAGGATTTGAGGGTTGTAGAACAGAGCTAACGGATGATCCACTCAGCCATCACCCCAACCCGGAAATCCCGAAACTTACGCTGCTGTAAACTGGATTCCTGCCTTCGCAGGAATGACTGTTCATAACACTGACATATCAATAGGGATGTGGTAGCAGATATGATGGTGGTTATATTCTTGAATTGACGAGGCGGTTTTTGCGGCGATTTTCCATGTTGCGCATGGTGTAGTAGAGAATGAGAGTAAAAATGCCGTTGTTAATGCATTCGCCGGCTATCTTACGAAAGGCGAGCGAAAGGTCGGGGCGAGGGTTTGCGAGAAGGAACAGGCTCTCGCAGACCAGTGTAAGCCAGATAGCGGAGATAACAGGAACGATGGGATTTTCGCTGAAAAGGCGCGTTGTGACAAAGCCGGCGAGGAAACCGGTTATCGTTCGAGTAACGATGAAACTGCCGAGGCTGAGACCGACGAAGGAACCGTATATGAGCCCAGCCGCGAAGCCCAGCACAGATCCGAATATGGGATCGACCGCCAGCGCATAGGATATCAGCACCACAAGCACAAGGTCGGGTTTTGCGCCCCAAATAGAGATAGCATTGGGAAGATTGCCCTGGAGCCCCGCCGCGAGTATCAGGAAAATTATCGGCCAAACATATCTCATAACGCCAGACCCTGTTCAGGTTTCACCAAAAAAACCTGCTCGACCTGATCGAACCTTATGCTCGGCTTCACCAGCGCGGAGGTGCTCCCCAGAACTTTATTATGCACCACGCGCACAACCCGTCCGATTACCAGCCCCTTCGGAATCACCTGCCCCATCCCCGATGAAACAACAACATCGCCGCGTTTTACATCAGCATCTTTGGGCAGGTAAGACAGGATCAGATAATCGCTGCCCTGTCCCTGAAGTATCCCACTGCTGCGGGATCGCTGCACCATTGCGCCTATGGCGCTGTCCGAATCGCTGAGCGCGACTACCTGCGAAGTGAATGTATCAGCCTCCAGCACCTGTCCGATAAGACGCCAGCCCGTGGTAATTACAGCCGCTCCCTTAATCGCGCCCGAACGCCGCCCACGATCGATAGTAGCCGTATCGAACCAGCTGTTTTCCTTGCGTGAGATAATTTCCGCGGCGATCATTTGAGCGGAAACAGATTGGCGCATGCCCAGCATGCTGCGCAGCCTCGCATTTTCACCCGCGGCTTCCCTGAGGACCGCATTCTCTCTGCGAAGATTAAGTACTTCTTTACGCAGAGCTGTATTTTCTTTGAGAATCGATCGCCGTGGACGGGCGAATCGGATGACGTGTTCACCTGCTGAGAGCACACTGTGGAAAGCCGAGGCGGCAGGCCTCAGCACAAAGCGCGCCGCATCCTGAAGAGGAAACGGCGCACCTTTATCGACCGCGCGAGTGTGCGCGACACCAATCACGATGCCGAGCACAAGCAGGATCGCAAGTGTGAGGATTGCCTTCTCACGAAGGAGATTAAGCATAATTTAAGCCTAATGGATAGACCTGGTCGATTGCCCCAGAAGAGCTTTCTTAAGAGCAGGATTGCTCTCCGATTCTTCGAGCGCTTTTGCGGTACCGATGACCACGCAGCTCAGAGGATCCGCCGCAACATGCACCGGCATTCCCGTCTCCACGTTCATCAACGTATCGAGGCCGCGGAGCAGCGCGCCGCCGCCCGCAAGCACAATTCCACGCTCCATAATATCCGCCGCAAGCTCGGGTGGAGTCTGTTCGAGTGTCAGCTTCACAGCCTCTACAATTTCCGAAACCGGCTCGCGGATAGCTTCTCGAAGCTCCTGGCTGGATATGACAGCGCTGCGCGGAAGTCCCGATATAAGGTCTCTACCACGGACCTCCATCGTCATTTCCTGCTCGAGTTCATAAGCCGAACCGATCTCCAGCTTCGCCTCTTCCGCGGTTCGATAACCGATCAGGAGGTTATAAACCTTGCGGACATAGTTCACGATGGCTTCGTCGATTTCATCACCGGCGACTCTGATTGATCTGCTGGTAACGATACCTCCGAGCGAGATCACGGCGACCTCACTCGTTCCACCGCCGATATCCACGATCATACTGCCCGTAGGCTCGCTCACGGGGAGCCCGGCGCCAATCGCTGCCGCGAACGGTTCTTCGAGTGTATAGGCCTCGGCGGCTCCGGCTTTAACCGCCGCTTCCTTTACAGCACGCCATTCGACCTCGGTAACACCCGAAGGTATCCCGACAACGACTTTAGGACCCACGAGCCCGCTGTGCCGGTGCACTTTGCGAATAAACCCGCGAAGCATTGCTTCAGTCTGATCGAAATCGGCAATTACACCATCTTTGAGAGGCCGAATCGCAACGATACTACCGGGCGTTCGCCCAAGCATCCGCTTCGCTTCCTCACCCACTGCGAGTACTCTTTTCGACTCGCTGTCCAGTGCTATGACACTCGGCTCCCGGAGCAATATACCACGTCCGCGAACGTGAACAAGGGTGTTCGCAGTGCCCAGGTCGATACCGATCGCTCTAGAAAACCTGCCGAAAACCTTGGATAGGATTCCCATCTAAATTTTGTTCAACCCGCCTTCAGTTTGGACGAAATCGCTATTTACAGCACCTCTCACGATTCTTGCTCGTCCTCAGTCATCTATGATACCACAAAAGTCCAGCCCATTTCGAGTGGAATTTGACAAACCTTAGCGTATTGGCGTCCTGGTGACTCAGCGCCAGGGCGCTATACATTATCCTGAACTTGTTTCAGGCTCGAAGTAACGAATGGTGCTGAGTAACAAGACTAATACGCCAAAGCCGGTCCGTATGGTGCCTGAGATAATATTTAGCGGAAGGGAGTAATTTTAAATTTCGAATTCTTAATTTTTAATAGACATTGGTGCGGTGGTCTGATCGTGTTTGATGGGTAAGGATCTCCGAATCCGGCTGTTTGAGTATAGGTTGCGGGGTTCGGAGACCCCCAATTGGCTCTGAGGTGGCAATTCGGAGATCGTCGCCTATCAGTAGAATTGAGAATTTATCTCTTCTCCTGCACAGTTTGCTGCGTTTATGCGCGGGGTATGTAGTAAAGGAACTTGCACGGACGAGGTGAGAGGCAAATGGCGAACTGGTTCGAAGATTACAGCTTCAGCATCGGGCAGACGCCCCTTGTAAGAATAAATAAAATAACAGCAGGCGCAAATGCAGTGGTATATGCTAAAGTCGAGGGTAGGAACCCTTCGTTTTCGGTGAAATGCAGGATCGGAGCCGCGATGGTGTGGGAAGCCGAGATGAACGGCAATCTCGGGCCCGGTAAAGAAATCGTAGAACCTACAAGCGGTAACACAGGGATAGCGCTTGCATTCGTAGGAGCCGCGCGCGGATATCCTGTCACCCTGACAATGCCCGAAACAATGAGTACAGAGCGTAGAAAAGTGCTGGCTGCGCTGGGTGCAAAATTAGTCCTTACCGAAGGATCGAAAGGGATGAAAGGCGCCATTGCACGAGCAGAAGAGATCGCCGGTTCCAACCCTGGAAAATATTTCATGCCGCAGCAGTTCAAAAACCCGGCTAATCCCCAGATACATGAAGAAACGACAGGACCTGAAATATGGGATGCCACCGATGGCACGATCGATGTACTGGTCGCGGGGGTAGGTACGGGTGGGACCATCACAGGTGTCTCTCGCTACATCAAATGCATCAAAGAGAAGCAGATCACCTCGATTGCAGTCGAACCGGAGGAATCACCGGTGCTCACCCAGACCGTTATGGAGCAGGATATACAACCCGGACCGCACAAAATACAGGGAATAGGAGCCGGATTTGTGCCGGATGTGCTGGATTTATCGCTGGTGGATAGAATAGAAACGGTTAACAGCGACACAGCCATAGAATACGCCCGCAGATTGATGCGAGAAGAAGGAATCCTCGTTGGAATATCCTGCGGAGCGGCGATGGCGGTGGCGGACAGGGCAGCAAGATCGGGGGATTTCGATGGCAAGAATATAGTGGTAATCCTGCCGGACGCCGCCGAACGCTACATCAGCATCGCCCTATTCGAAGATATAGACGCTTCTGGAGTGATATAGCAGATAAATGTCTATTGCTCGGGAGCTTCGTTGATCCAGTCGCGAAGCCATATCTTGCCGTTTTCATCAACATCGAGATACCAGCCCCTGTCCGATGACTCCGTCCACGTCCCGGAATTGATATAAATACCGTGAGTACCTTTAATATGTATATCATCACGGTAATCAGCTCTGTGGGTGTGACCGTAGATCAAATATAAGTTCTGCTTGAGCGACTCACCTAATGCAGTGGTATCATCAGCATATTTTTGCATCTGATCTACGGCAGCCTGGGCCCACCACTCTCTTTTCAACTTTCCGGTAATTAACCTGCGAAACCTGCGCGTCAGACGCCACAACCTGAACCATATCGAAGCAGAAGCCAGTGGTTGGCTGCCATATCTGGCAGCGTCATAGGCGCTTTCATTTCCAGCGCCAATGGGATCGAATACCCCAGGTTGAGCTCTGCGGGAAAAGTCTTTATTGTTTCGCCTCTGCATCGCATATTGGAATATTTCAAAGTTATCTTCTCGAAATGCCAGGCGCTCGAGGTCGATCAGATAGAGAAAAAGCGCGGGATCGACCCGATGACCGTGCTCGATGATTATAATGTTTGATGGGTAGTCGTTGACTATATACGTGGGATAATGGAACCTGGTCTTTTCGAGAACCGGCACTTTCTCCAAGCCGAAATTTCGCATTCCACTGACCCCGATATCGTGGTTGCCGAATACATAGGTGATTGGAACGTTATAAGCAAACTCCACCAGCCGCGCCAGGATTTCTTTTATAAGGCCGGACTCATCTACCTGGTAGTCTTCGGTAGAATAGGGAGGCAGATCCATCAAGTCGCCGTTGATAATAAACTCTCGAACATCCGATTGCCTGCACCAGTCCAGGAAAGAGAGAAGGTATTCCTTTTTGCTCTTGTTTTCACGACCGAGTCTGCGGTCGGTCCAGGTATCGATATGAAGATCGGATACGATGATCCTCCTGCTCAACTTTCACCCCCACCACTGCTGGTCATGTCTACGAATGGCTAATTTGCATTAATGAGTTTCGTGTAGTGATGCAATGTACTGGCAATTCAGATTGTGTGCGAAACATTCTGCCAGATTGCCACTGACTACCTAAAACTCAGTATATTGTTTTAGCAATTAGAGGGGGATATAAAACCAGTAAGTAGAGAAGAAATAAATGCAGCCCGGATATGAAGATCTTAATTCCATCTCCGAGCTGCTTAATTATTAGCTCTTCACCTATAGAACGATCTATGGTGATAAGGCGCCAGGGTTCAGCTAAACCGACCCTTCCGGCATATCCTCGTATTCTTCCTCTTCTTCTTCCTCCATCTCCATGCCGGGCATCTCGAACGTGCTCTTGAACCAGTTGGTGACCATATCTCTGACTCTGTTGAACTGCTCCTGCGTCAATATTTCCCTCATATCGTGCATTGCATGGATCATAGCGACCGATTTCTCGCCTTTGAGTCTACCAATCTCGCGAGCCTTATCCTCGGCGGTCTTCATGTCCATGTCTTCTCTCATAACGGCGTTTTTCAGGTCGATCATGTTGACCTTAATATGGCTGTTAAGCTGGATCATTTCTTTCCATGCGTCCGAGTATCTGTCTCTGAACCGATTGACTTGCTCATCGCTGAGCCCCAGTTCTTCGGCATGCATGATGATCCTCAGCGGGAGCAGTCTGAACATTGCTCTCAAGCCTAAACCCATACCCCTCAGCCCGAGTCCGGTCATCGCCAAGCCCATCTTTGTTTCGCGATGCATAACTCCACCCATTCCATGACGCATAGTTGTATCCTCCATGTGATATCAGTAGTGGTTACATCCAAACACCTTTGCGTTGTTACCCTTGTGTAGTGTCAGTAAAACGACAGTAATGCAGTTATAAATAATTTTGTGGCAAGCAGTGACACAATCAGGGAAATAAAGATGCTGCCCATTTCCGGCGTGCAAGAAAAGGAATAAGACATGAAGCAGCTATTCGACGAAATGCACAGGCAGGATCACTCGCCGCGCTTGCACACGCCTTGCTCGAGGTGGTAATCTATCAGCGTGAAGAAGTTAGTCTTGTGCGATAACCATTGCTATCATATTTCAGATAATGATTATGAAGTTCTCAAAAGGGTTTCTCCGAGCTACGCGCGGCTGGTGCGAGATTCGGTGAACGAGAAAGCCACGCATTTCGTGTGCGAGCGATGCGGGCAGATCGCGCCGGTAAAATTGAGAAGCCTGCATGATTGCAAGAGTCAGTAGATCGTCAGTCTACAACCACAGGGATAATTTTCTCCCGATACGCGATGTATAAGTCCCCTCTGAACCCTGACTTTTCTCTATCTATCCTGGCGGCGTCGATTACCTGCTCTATCGAATAACGGTCGGATATGTGGCAGAGAATGAGGGTTTTCACGTCCTCGCTCGCGGCCCAATCGAGCACACGGTCGATGGTGGAATGCTGCGCGGTTTCCCATGCACAGGCCTTGCCCGCATCGCAGCCGAGGAATGTCCCCTCATGAACCGCGATATCCAGCCGGCCATGGGGTGAGTGACAGACCTTATAGCCATCCCCGGTGTAGAGGAAAACGGGATGATAGCAGTAGACGCTCTTGCCCGTAGCCGGATCGATTACCTTGCGCTCCTCTTCGATCTCGTAGCCCAGGCATAGCTGCGCGGCGATGTGCTTCATTTCAAATGCCGTGACGCGCGTCGGCCTGCGCGAACCTTCGAGGACAACCTCATCTCCCACGCTCATCGGCTGCACATAAAGAGGATATCGCAGATAACCCGACTGCTTCTTCTCGACATAGGCGAGGAGCTCGTTGATCCACTTATCGTGGCGGGGATAGTAGATCGTGAGTGGCTTTTCGTAGTCACCAGAGGTAAGATTGCGGATATTCACGAGGTTGGAGATACCTGCGATGTGGTCCTCATGGCCGTGTGTGAGAAAGACGTGCTGGATAGCGAAGACTTTCTTGCCAAGAGATGTAGCTACGCCCTCCCCCGCATCGAAAAGACACCGAGTCGGCTTATGATAAAACCACTGGCTGTAGAGAGCCAGGGAGAATGATATCAAGATGTTGCTGGGATCCATATTTATAATTTAGAAGGGAGCTGACAGCTGTCAGCTATCCCCTTCTTAATCTCCTAACCGCTCCGCCACTTTGTGGATCCGATCCAGGATCCATTCATCGGCGCCTTCGATCGGGTCGGTCAGCAGCGGCATGAAAATCAGATTGCTGACGGCTTTTTCGGTTATCGGAAAATCACCGAGCTTATACCCAGGATAGTTCTCGATCAGCGGTCCGCGGTTACGGGTGAAAAGATCGAAACCCTCGGCGAAATACGGGAGCGTGTGCAGCAGCGGATATCCGCATGGTGAAGCAGTAACTCCCTCCTCACGCAGCGCCTGGATGAATTCCCGGACATCCACCTTGCATTTCTCCGGTACGAAGTGAACCGGAAAGCCGTAAAATCCACCGCGCTGGGCGCCATCATAGACTTTCACACGCCTAAGGAACGAAATATCAGCAATTCCGTTTTCAATCGATTCGATCCACTTCCCACGACCTTTATTCAGCTTACCGAGCTTCTTAAGCTGAATCGACGCTATGCCGATTGCGATTGGATGGGCGCGGAACTTCATCCCGGTGCCGAGGGGCTGGTAGCGCTCGTAGCTGTCCGTCATCAGATCCATTCCGACCATCCGGTTCACCTGCCCAACAAGGCATGCTCGGTCAAAGACCCCGGGATTATTGGTAGCAATGACTCCCGCCTCACCGCCGCTCACCGCTTTACTCCCCTGCAGGCTCCAAGCGCCCGCGTCCGCGATCGACCCGGTTATTTTGCCTTTATATGTAGCTCCGTGGGAATGCGCACAGTCTTCGATGACCGGAATGCCGGTCTCACGGCTCACATCCATTAAAGCGTCCATATCACATACATTACCCCAGAGATGAACTGCGATAATTGCCTTCGTTTTAGGTGTGATTTTCTTCCGAACATCCCCGGGATCGATTAGAAGCGTCTCTGGATCACTTTCACAAAAAACAGGCCTTGCGCCCAAAAAAGGAGCAGGAGAGATCGAGCCGATCCAGGTGAATGTCGGACAGATCACTTCATCCCCAGGCCCTACTCCAAGGCCAAATAGCGCGGCGAATATTGCGGAAGTGCCGTTATTGATAGTCATGGCATAATTTAAGCCGGTGAATTCGCGCCATGAAGCTTCAAATTCCCGGACAACGCCGGTGCCTCCGGAAAGCTCATTGCGCATCACCATATCATAAGCAAGTTTAGCTTCTTCCTCGCCCACCTGCACCCAGCGATCCAGGCTCGGAAGATCGGTCTTCGCCGTCTGAACAAATACCCGTGCCGTCTCTTTTACCATAATCCTCTCCTTCGAAAATGGCGCTTTTGCCATTTTCGTTCTCTTCGCGGCGAACACGACAGTCCTTGACCGGCAGCGGCCCGCAGGGCTGCGAGAGATCTGCATAGCAGTCACGAGAGTGTTCGCCACGATTCCTTAATAAATTTTCGCATCTATTATAGCTGCGCAAGCATGCTTAGTCACCAGTTTATGTGCAATCTCATCTCTTGTAATAGTTATCGAGGACCATTAGAATAATACCAAGGCTAATATTATGAAAATTATCTCAGCAAGTAGAAGAACCGATATTCCCGCTTATTATTCGCAGTGGTTTTTGAATCAAATCGAAGCCGGGTTTGTTAAATGGCGGAATCCGTTCGGCGGGATGGAGATAACGACATCGCTGAAGCCTAAAGATGTGGCAGCGATCGTCTTCTGGAGCAAGAACTACGATCCCCTGCTCCATCATCTGCCCGCGCTTTATGATATCGGCTACAGGTTTGTGTTCCAATTCACCATTACCGGCTTACC
>Ga0123519_10001366_pt1 | contig 41671 bp, 39 predicted proteins | sample YelNatPaOPRAMG02_FD_87396 | JGI IMG/M metagenome (GOLD analysis project Ga0123519, IMG submission 87396) | Hot spring microbial communities from Yellowstone National Park - Yellowstone National Park OP-RAMG-02 (version 2) | ecosystem: Environmental > Aquatic > Thermal springs > Hot (42-90C) ...
GGACGCCCTTCTCCCTGTCCTCCGAGGGGGTGAGCCTCGAGAGTTTGGCTCCTTCGACCACGGGCAGTTGGGCAACGTTATATGTATGGGCGGTCCACCCGAGATCGACCACACCGTTTCGAACGGCCTGCACCAACTGGAACGAGGGAATCGCCTCGGGACCACCTCCCCAGACGATCTCCAGCCGTCCGTTCGATCGCTCCTTCACCTTCTTCTGAAGCATCCAGAACGCATCGTTCATCTTGTTATTCTGCGCCCAAGCGCTCACCGCTTTGAGCGTTAAAGGCTTCTCGGCCGCGAGCAATGGTTCGGACCCAACGGCCATTGCCAAAACGCCCCAGAGAAAAACCCCAAAAAATCCTGCCCTGATCCAGCTTCGCTTCCTTTTCGCCATATCACCCTCCTCCTTTGTCCAAGAATTTTTCTCTCAGAATTTACCCTCACCCCAAGCTCCTCTCTTCCCATGCCCTTTGTCCTTTCTGCTCCTGCTTCTTGCTTTGTGCAACGAGGGAGCATAGCATTTCATATCGTGTCAGGACCACATCTCGGATCCCTTTGATCTGCCTGGGACGGAGGTGGCTGTATTTTCCCATTTTTCCAAGGAGCTCTTCAAGGGGTTTGGGGTTCGTCACCTCGACGGTAAAACGGTAAACCCCTCTTTCCATCTCCCAGAGGGGAAAGAAATGGGTCTCCACGGCAAGGCGGCCGATCTCGATCGCCTTCTCTGGAGGGAATTTCCAGCCTGTGGGGCAGGGAGAAAGGAGATGGATGTAGACCAACCCGTCCTTCACCTCCATCGCCTTTCGAAGCTTTCGCTCGAAATCGTGAGGATAGGCCATACAGGCTGTTGCTACATAAGGGACCTCGTGGGCAGCCAGGATGAGGGGAAGGTTCTTGCTCCTCTCCTTCTTACCCAGCCTTTTCTTGCCAACGGGTGTTGTGCTTGTCCAGGCTCCCAAAGGCGTGGTCCCACTTCGCTGAAAGCCTGTATTCATGTAGCCTTCGTTGTCGTAGCAGATGTAGATAATGTTCTCCCCCCGCTCCGCCGCGGCAGATAGGCACTGGAACCCCACATCCGCGGTCCCTCCATCTCCAGCAAAGGCAACAGCGTGGAGGTCGATTCCTTTTCTTTGATACTCTCTCTTCACGCCAGAAAGCATAGCGGCCACGTTATCAAGAAGCGGAAAGAAGACCGGGACCTTCGCTCCTGTCGTCATGCCGAAACCCACCACGCCCACCCCTCCCATGCAGCCAGGAGGAATCGCAAGAACGGTGTTCCGCCCCAGGATCCGAAGGCAAAACCTCAGGCCGAGCTCCGCGCTGCAACCAAGGCAGGAGGTGATCCCCGGAGAGAGGAGGTCTTCCGATCGTCTTAAAAGAACGGAAAGGCTCTCTTTACCTTCGTATTGCAGGGCGCCCTCCGGACAGAAAGCAACACAAAAAGGGTGGCCTCCGCAAAGATCGCATTTAGAGATCCGGTTCGAAACCCACCGGAGACCTCCGTGTGGACACGAAGCCCCGCAGATGCCGCAGCCAATACATCGTTCCGTGAGAAGGCGAACCCTTCCCGATTTTTCCTGAACCATCGCACCGACAGGACACACCATCAAACATTCGGGTTTCTCGCAGTGACGACAGACCGAAAAAACAACCTCTCCTTCGATCCGGTCCCCTACGATAGGCGTTTGACCCCGCTCGTTGAAAGCATGCCATCGAAGGCTACAGGCCACCTCACAGGCTCTGCACCCGGTGCACTTCTTCTCATCCCTTACGATACCGTGAAACACATTCATTCGTGTTCCTTTCGCTCCGTACCCGATCTGGAAGAAAGGGTCCGTATCCATCCAATCGATTACGCTTTCGAGGCGCGCTGGGCCAGAGCCTTGCCAAAAAGAAAAGGCTCACGAAACAGCCTCTCTTCCTCCCTTTCCAATGAAACCCCTTCCCGAACCAACTTGTAGTAGAGACCACCGTCGATAGGGATGTTGAAAAAGGAAAGCCCCTTCAACCTGCCATCCCTGAAAATCATCCTCTTATAAAACTTCCCCTCGAAATTGCCCTGTTCGAGCACGTGGTCTCCCACATCGGCCTCGATCCTCCCAAGGCTGACCAGCTCGCACCCAAAGCAGCGAAAGGTATTGATCGAGATCAAACCTGGATGGCGATCACTCTTCCCCAAAAGAGCTGCGGCCACAGTGCGCCCTTGCTCAGCCGCGCTCACGAGGTTGGGATTAAGGCGGCTCTCTCCTGTGAAGAAGTCACGATATTCAGCCACATCTCCACAGGCGTAGATTCCCGGAAGGGAGGTTTCCATTCTGTCGTTGACGACGATCCCTTCTCTTACAGCGATCGAGGTTCCTTGAACCACCTCCCAATTCGTTCGGATTCCGATCGCCGCAATGGCCAGATCGACTCCGACGCGTTCTCCGTTCGAAAGCCGTCCTTCTTTCTCTCTGAGCGTCTCAAGACGGACCCCTAAGGATATCCGAACGCCCTTTTCCTCAAAGAGGCTCTTGACCTGGAAGGCCAATCCCGAAGGGATCAGCCCCGGAAGAACCTGATCCTTGAGCTCGATCACATGTACTTTCTTCTTGGCCTGAGAAAAAATTTGTGCCAGGTGAAGGCCTATGAGCCCCGCTCCAATGATGAGGATTTTTTGACTCCGTCGGGCCTTTTCCGCGATGCGGTGAAGGTCTTGGACTTTTCGGAGGGTAAGGACGGGATTCTCTCTGGAGGTCTCGATGGTCAGAGGTGCTGCTGAGGCTCCTGTAGCGATGACAAGCCGATCGTAGGAAATCCTTTTCCGGCCTGGCAACACAACCCTGCCTCGATCGGGTTCAATCCCGATGGCCCTGGTTTCGACGACCCGAATATCCTGATAGAACGAAAGGGGCCTCAGCCATGGGTCTTTCCAATCCCCGTTTTCCAACAGGTAGGGAAGAGCGGTGGGAGAAAGGAGGGGAACTTTTTCCTCCGAGATCAAGGTGAGCCTCCCTCGAAAATCCTCCCATCTCAACGTCTCGATGACAGAGTTCGCAGCGTGGCTTCCGCCAATGATGACCACTCGTTCAGACATCGTCGATTCCTAACCAGATCACCCGGCCCATTTCATCGTCACGGGCCATCCTTCGAATGATGCGAAGGACGTGATCAACCGTGATATCTGAACCTCCAAGGCCCCCCACAATGCTCAGAAGCCGCTTCCCTTGCAAAAGAGGGCCAAGGGCCGCAGCCATCTCCAAGGAAACCACCCCCCTCGCCCACCCAAAGCAGACGTTTCGGTCGATTACCGCGATGACTCGCTTGCCTTGGGCCACCTCCCTCACCCTCTCTACAGGGAAGGGCCTCAGGGTCCTGATCTTTACGAGTCCCACCCGGATCCCTTCGTTTCGTGCCTGGTCGACTGCAACTTTGGCCGTTCCCGAAGGGCTTCCCATGGTCACGAGAAGAAGCTCTCCATCCTCGGTTCGGTAGGCCTCGACCTGACCTCCGTAGCTCCTTCCAAAGATTGATTGAAACTCCTGATCCACCCGATCGATCACCCTCTTAGCTCGCTCCATGGCTTGGACGTGCTTAAGACGATATTCTGTCAAGAGGTCTCCAGGGGTGAGAGGATCGACAGCCATAGGTTCTCGGGGATCAAGCTTGATGTGATCGATCTTGAAAGGTGGAAGAAAACGATCGACCTCCTCCTGGGGGGGCACGTCGACCCCTTCCGACAAGTGAGATAGATAAAAGCCGTCATAGCAGACATTGAGAGGGAGAAGGACCTCGGAGTCCTCAGCAATTCGGTAGCCCATAATCACGGAATCGAGGATCTCCTGATTGTTTTCGCAGTAAATCTGGATCCATCCCGCATCCCGGAGGGTGACCGCATCCTGTTGCCCTCCCCAGACGCTCTGAGGAGAGATCACCTCTCGGTTGGCAATGGCCATGACGATGGGAAGCCGAAGGGTCGACGTGCGGACATAAGGCTCATACATCAGCGCCAGCCCCTGAGATGAGGTGCCTGTGAAAACTCTCCCCCCGGCAAGGCAAGCTCCCTGAAGGACGCTGAGAACGCTGTGCTCGCTTTCGGCCTCGATCATCTCCGCCTGAAGGAGTCCTTCGGCTATGAAATCGGACAGATATTCCACCAGAGGCGTTTGAGGGGTGATCGGATAGGCCGACAGGACCGTGGGCCGACAGAGCATCGCGCCATAGGCCGCTGCCTTATTCCCGTCCATCACCTTGATGGACCTCCTGCGAAGGCCCTTTGCATGACTCATCACCTTCGCTCAACCTCCATGTGAATCGCCTGAGCGTGACATTCGTTGGCGCAGATGCCACATCCCTTGCAGGTTTCGAGATCGGGTTCATAGAGCTCTTCCTTCTCGCGAATCGAGTTCGTGGGGCAAAAGAGGACGCAGAGGCCACAACGCGTGCACTTCTCTTTCGAAACGACTGGCCTCTGATAACGCCACTCTCCTGTCTTCACGATATAAAGCTCCTTCCCGATCGGAGCTTCGTAGGGCGTCTTCAGTGCCATCTTGCGTGTTCACCTCGTCGAAAGACCTTCGTCTCTAAGTAGGCCCTTTGAAGGGTCTCGAGGTTTCGAGCCCGAGCCCGGGGAGGAAGGTTCTCTTTCATGCTCAGCATGAGGGCCTCGAGGGAGACCCAACCGGTGGTTCTGGAGAGGGCTCCCACCATGGCGGTATTGGGGATGAAAGCCTTCAGGGTATCGAGACAGATTGCCGTTGCGTCGACGAGGCCAACCTGCTCAACTTCCGGAGGGAGATCAAGCGTCTCGATGTCACGACATGCGTTGAGGACCACGACGCCCCCGGGTTTGAGTCCTTGATAGACGTCCACGGCTTTAAGAAGGGTCGAATCCATGACAACCACGCAGTCCGGCGCGTAGATCTGATCCTTCTGCCGGATGGGCCTCTCGTCGAAGCGTACAAAAGCAACGATCGGGGCGCCTCGACGTTCAAACCCGAAGAATGGGAAGGAGGCCGCATATTTGCCTTCTTTGATAAGAGCGCCCACAAAAATCTCGGAGGCCAGAACAACGCCCTGGCCTCCACGGCCGTGGACTCGGATTTCTTTCATCGCATCTCGTAAAGAGAGAAGATCCTGACAAGAAGGTTAGAGATACTTTTCGATCAGGATTTCGGCGATCTGAACGGCGTTAAGGGCCGCTCCTTTGCGAATGTTGTCGGCCACGATCCACATGTTGATCCCGTTCGGAATCGACTCGTCCTCTCGGATTCGTCCCACAAAGGTTTCGTCCCGACCCGCTGCATCGATAGCCAGGGGATATCGGGCCTCCTTCGGATTATCCACAACGACTACCCCGGGTGCTCTCGAGAGGATTTCTCTCACCTCGTCGGCCGTGATCTTTCGTTCCGTTTCGATGTTGACCGATTCGCTATGGCCGTAAAAAACGGGCACCCTCACGGTGGTAGCCGTCACGCGGATCGAATCGTCCTCCATGATCTTACGGGTCTCGTTCACCATCTTCATCTCTTCCTTCGTGTAACCGTTTTCGAGGAAGACGTCGATGTGGGGAAGGCAGTTAAAAGCAATCTGGTGAGGATAGACCTCCTTCTGGATCTCCTTGTTGTTGTAGATGGCAAGAACCTGGCTTTCCAGCTCTCGGATCGCTCTTCTTCCCGTTCCTGAGACCGACTGATAGGTGGAGACGACGATTCGCTTGATCCGGGCCACATCGTGAATGGGCTTGAGGGCTACCACCATTTGGATCGTCGAACAGTTCGGATTGGCGATGATGTTTTTCTTCGAATACTGAGCAATGGCATGGGCATTGACCTCGGGAACGACAAGGGGTACATCCGGATCCATGCGAAAGGCGCTCGTGTTGTCGATCACAACACAGCCCGCCTGACCCGCGATGGGAGCGAACTTCTGACTGACCGACCCCCCTGGAGAAAAGAGCCCGATATCCATCCCCTTGAAAGAATCTTCCTTCATCACCTCGACGACGTAAGACTTGCCTTTGAACTCGATCCGCGTGCCCGCTCCGCGGGAAGAGGCAAGAAGCCGAAGTTCGTTCACCGGGAAATTCCTTTCTTCCAAGATGGAAACCATCTCGCTTCCAACGGCGCCGGTGGCACCGGCCACAACCACATTGTAGCTCTTCTTTTTCATCGACTCCTCCAATCCTACCAGACCTCTCGCTCCTCAAGGTCGGCACGGAGAGGGTTGGGGAGACCGTTATGGGATTTCGGCCCTTCCTCAACGATTTCGAACCGACCGTTTCCCCAATCCCCGTTTGCGAATGTGGGCAATGAGCCCCCCGTCCTCGATCAGCCCTTGCATAAAAGGCGGAATGGGCCGAGCTGAAAACCTTTGCCTTTGGGTGAGATTGAATATCTCACCCGTGGCCAAGTCAATCCTGACCCGATCGCCATCATGGATGGCCTCCGAAGCCTCCGGCGATTCGAGAAGGGGTAGCCCCTGGTTAAACCCGTTGCGATAGAAGATCCGCGCAAAGCTCTTCGCGATCACACAGGAAATTCCCGCTGCCAGCAAAGCCAGGGGAGCGTGTTCGCGGGAAGAACCACACCCGAAGTTCTTGTCCGCAAGAAGAATATCGCCCTTCTTCACCTTCTGCCTGAACTCAGGCCGTTCGTCCTCCATCACGTGCTTTGCAAGCTCCTTCGGATCCGACGTGTTCAGGTAACGGGCAGGAATGATCGCATCCGTATCCACATCAGCCCCAAATTTCCAGACTCGTCCTTCCAGTTTCATCGTGTCCCGCCTTATGAAGCGATCAGCTCTCAGCTATCAGCCGTCAGGCTTATCAGCCGTCGGCCCTCGATAATCAGCTATCAGCCATCAGCTTTCAGCAATCCCCGGCCGGCTTTGCCTTTGAGCGGCAGCCTGTCGGCTGTTCGCTCCTTGGTTATGCCTTCTGCCTTTTGCCTACGACCTCATCGGGATGACAGATCCATCCCTTCACGGCAGTGGCCGCAGCCACCGCCGGTCCGGCCAGATAGATCTCACTTTCCGCATGCCCCATTCGTCCCCGGAAATTCCGGTTCGTTGTCGAAAGCGTTCTTTCTCCTTCGGCGAGGACCCCCATGTATCCTCCCAAACAGGGACCACACGTTGGAGGGCTCACCACCGCACCGGCTGAGAGGAAGATCTCGATCAGACCTTCTTTCAAGGCCTCCCGGTAGATCTTCGGTGTAGCCGGGATAACGATCAGTCGAAGGGTCGGGGCGATTCGCTTTCCTTTCAGGATCCGACCTGCGACACGAAGATCCTCAAGCCTCCCGTTGGTACAGGACCCAATGACCACCTGATCGACATCGACCTTTCCAACCTCCTTCACGTCCCGGACACGGGAAGGAATGTGGGGAAGGGCCACCTGAAGGCCGATCTTGGAAACGTTGTACTCCCGAACGGCCTCGTAGTGCGCGTCCGGGTCACTTCGATAAACCTGATACGGCCTTTTCGCCCGAGGCCTCACATAGGCGAGGGTTGTTTCATCTGGCTCGAAGATGCCGTTCTTGCCACCGGCTTCGATGGCCATGTTCGCCATGGTGAAGCGGCTCGACATGGGAAGGGATCGGATGGCCTCTCCCGTGAACTCCATGGCTTTGTAGAGAGCGCCGTCCACCCCTATCTCGCCAAGGGTGTAAAGGATAAGATCCTTTCCGGAAACCCATCGGTTCAGCCTGCCGTAATAGAGGAGCTTGAGGGTTTCAGGCACCTTGAACCAGAGCCTTCCCGTCGCCATGACCGCAGCAAGATCCGTACTGCCCACGCCCGTGGAAAAGGCTCCCACCGCTCCGTAGGTGCACGTATGGCTGTCGGCTCCGATCACCAGATCTCCAGGAAGAACGAGGCCTTCGTCAGGAAGCAGGGCATGTTCAATCCCTGCCTCTCCAATTTCGAAGTAGTGCGTAAGCCTCTGGTTTCGAGCGAACGTCCTCATCACCTTGCACTGTTCGGCCGAAAGGATATCCTTGGGTGGAACGAAGTGATCGGGAACCAGAACGATGCGATCCCGATTGAAAACCTTTCGGGCTCCCATCGCTTCGAAAGCCTGAATGGCTAACGGAGCGGTGATATCGTTTCCCAATGCAAGATCGACCCGGCAGTCCAAAAGCTCTCCCGGGGTTACCTCTCTACGACCCGCATGGGCCGCCAGAATCTTTTCGGTCACGGTCATTGGTTTCGTCTTGGCCATATGGGTTAGGTCCCCTGCAATTTTTGTTTCTTAAACTCCATCTTGTTCAGAGCATTGATGTAGGCCTTGGCACTGGCAACGATCACGTCCGTATCGGCGCCTTGACCAATCACCGTCTGGCCCTTCTCCTCGAGTCGGACCGTCACCTCTCCTTGGGCCTCCGTTCCGCTCGTGATGGCATTGATGGCGAACTGAAGAAGCTTCGCTTTGCTCCGGGTGATCTTTCGGATCGTCTTGAAGGTGGCATCCACAGGCCCGTCACCGAACCCGGCTTCCTGAACGATCTGACCGTCCACTTCCATCTTCACCGTTGCCGTCGGAACGGTCATGTTGCCCGCCACCACATTCAGATAGACGAGCTTGAACCGTTTCGGAACCCGGAGGACTTCCTCCACCACAATCGATTCGATATCCTCGTCAAAGATCTGGCGCTTCTTGTCCGCCAGTTGTTTGAAACGGCTGAACGCGAGCTCGAAGTCCTGGTCCGAAAGGCGGTACCCGAGCTCCCTTACCCTTTCTCGAAAGGCATGGCGTCCCGAGAGCTTGCCCAAGATAAGGGACGACTTTGGAATGCCCACGGACTCGGGCGTCATGATCTCGTAGGTCATCTTTTCCTTGAGGACCCCGTCCTGATGAATCCCCGATTCGTGGGCAAAGGCGTTGGCACCCACAATCGCCTTGTTCGGCTGAACAGGGATGCCTGTGATCTTTGAGACGAGTCGACTCGTGGCGAAGAGGTGCTTGGAGTTCACGCGCGTTTGAAACGGAAGGAGATCCTTTCGCGTCTGGATCGCCATGACAATTTCCTCGAGGGAGGTGTTTCCCGCCCTTTCTCCGATGCCGTTGATCGTGCACTCGACCTGCCGCACCCCGTTCTGAACCGCCGCAATGGAATTGGCTACAGCCAACCCCAGGTCATTATGGCAGTGAACGCTCAAGGTCGCCCGATCGATTCCAGGAACCCTTTGGCGAATCTGCTGGATGAGGCCTCCAAACTCGGAGGGAATGGCATAACCCACCGTGTCCGGGATATTGATCGTGGTCGCTCCGGCTCGAAGTGCCGTCTCGATCACGGCACAGAGAAAGGCGATGTCACTTCGTGTGGCGTCCATGGCTGAGAATTCGACGTTTTCCGTATAACGCCTTGCCCTTGCGACGGAGTCAGCCGTGATTCGAATGACCTCTTCCCGCGTCTTTCGGATCTGATACTTGAGGTGGATGTCTGAGGTCGAGATAAACGTGTGGAGCCGGGGCCGCTTCGCTTTCTTGATCGCCTCCCAAGCTCGGTCGATATCCTGGGGATTGGCTCGGGCCAGAGCCGCGATCTCCGGACGCGTGACGGCCTCCGAAATGGAGCGGACCGCCTCGAAGTCTCCCTCCGAGGAGATGGGAAAGCCCGCTTCGATCACATCCACGTTCAGCTTCTCGAGCTGTTGGGCGATCCGGATCTTTTCGGCTACATTCATCGAGGCGCCTGGGGACTGTTCCCCATCCCGGAGGGTCGTATCAAAAATCTTGATGAGCGATTTCAACGAAGTCTCTCCTTTTCTTTCACCCTAAAAGGGTGGCCAAAACCTTCTATCCACCCTTCCCGTCCGGTCTCTCAAGGAAGCAAATGAACCGTACCGGCCCGGATCGTGTTCCCTACCAAAGGCTCATGATGCGCTCATAAAAAGAGGTTTCCTCGTAGAGGCGCATTTCGACCCGAAGGGCTCGCAGGGGAACAGGGGAAGGGCCTAAATACTCCAATTTTACCATATCCTTTTCCGTGGTGACAAGGTAATCGTATTTTCTAACTTTTTCGTCGAGACAAGTCAAATCGGAAGTTCGGTAAGAATGGTGGTCGGGAAAGATCGCCTCACCACAGATAAGGGCTCCAGAGCGCCTCAGAAGGGAGAAAAAATAGTGGGGATCGGCTACCCCTGAAAGAGCAAAAACCTTCTTTCCCCGAAGAACGCTCAGCTCTTCCCACTCCCCTCCGGGTCCGACAAGACCTGTAGGTTCATAATAGCTGTGATAGAGCTCCACACGGGGGCAGAACCGACGAATCACGTTCTCCAAGGCGTGGCCGTTTGCTCTTTCTTCAACCTTTGTGAGAACCACGATGTGGGCTCTTCGGATTCCACTCAGGGGCTCCCTCAGGGGCCCTCGGGGAAGAAGGTGGCCATCTCCGAAACCGAACCTCGAGTCGAGGAGAAGAATGTCCAGATCTCGCCAAAGCCTCTGATGTTGAAAGCCATCGTCCAGGAGAAGTCCTCTCACGGAAAACCGCTCCAAAGCGAGCCGGCCTGTCTGAAAACGATCCTTTCCCACAAGGACGGGGATGCCCTTCAGGCTCCGGGCCATGAGATAAGGTTCGTCTCCAGCCTCCTTCGGCCCGAGAAGGATCTCACGGCCATCGCTCACAACCGCTTCCTTCGCTCCCTTTCGTTTGTACCCCCGGCTCAAGATGGCCACAGAAATGCCCTCCCTCGAAAGCCTTTCGGCAACGGCCATGGTCAAAGGGGTCTTTCCTGTCCCTCCCACCGTGAGGTTACCGATGCTCAGGACAGGGCACGGAAGACGCTTTCGTGAGAGGAGGCGGGCTTCGTAGGCCTGATTTCTCGCCTTGACCACGAGTCCGTAAGGAACCGACAGAAGATAAAGGGGAAGGAGGAGGAGCCTCGTCAAGAAGGGCTTTTCCTTTTCGTAGAGGAATCGATCCAGTCGCTTCGACCCTGCCATGGCGTTTATCCTCTCTCCTGGGCGAGGAGGGGCTTGATCTCTCGAAAGACCCTTTCCGTTGCGCCCTGATGACGCATGAGGAACTGATAGCCCCTCTCTCCTATTTCGGCCCTTTTCCGTTCCTGGGAAAGCAACTGGTCCACCTGAGAAAGGAGATCCCCTTCTCCCTCGACAGCCATGGCTCCTCCCGCCTCAACGAGGGCCCGGGAAATCTCCGCAAAATTGAACATATGGGGGCCAAAGAGGACACACTTCTTGAAACAGAGGGGCTCGAGGGGATTGTGGCCTCCCACGGGAACGAGACTTCCTCCGATGAAAACCAGGGTCCCCAAGGCATAAAGCCTTTTCAACTCTCCCAGGGTATCGAGAAGAATAATTCTTGGCCTTCCCCTTCCGTCCGTTTCTCCACTGCCTTGGTCCGAAGCTGGGGCGCTTCGCCTCACCCATCGAAGCCCTTCCCTCTCCAGCAGGGCCTCCACCTCTTCGAGGCGCCGAAGGTGTCGGGGAGCAAGAAGGAGAAAAAGGTCTGGGCCGTGGTCCTTAAGGGCCTTGTACACCCTGAGAAGGATCTCCTCCTCTCCGGGATGGGTCGAACCCGCGATGAGGAGGGTTTCGTTCCCCGTAAGGCCCAGGGAGCGGAACAAGGCCATTTGCTCTGCCTCGGTCAAAACCGAAAGGCTCTGGTCGAATTTCACGTTCCCCGTTACACGGGTCTTTTGAAAGGGCGCACCGATCGATACGATCCGGTTCCGATCCACTTCGCTCTGCATCAAGAAGAGGGAACCCGAGCTCAGGGCCTTTCGAAAGAGAGACCTGAGAAGGAGATACCCTCGAAGGGACTTGTTGGAGATTCTTCCGTTAAAGAGAACGATCGGAACGCCTTTGCGGCTTGCGATCGTAAGGAGGTTGGGCCAAAGTTCGGTCTCGGCCAGAAGGAGGAGCCTGGGGGCCAAGCGCCTTACGGCCAGGCGGATGAAAAGGGGATGATCCAAGGGGAGATAAAAGAAATGCGCCACTTCTGAAAGCGACTTTCGGGCCGCCTCTTTGCCGGTTGCCGTCATCGTGCTCAGGACCACAGGGATCTCGGGAAACTCAGTCTTGATCCGCTTCACAAGGGGCAAGGCGCAGAAGACCTCGCCTACGGAGGAGGCATGAACCCAAAGAGGTCTTTGCTCGGCCATTCGAGGAAGAAATCCCATCCGATCCCTGAGCCCTTTCCAAAGAGGTCTTCGGATGAGGCTTCGCCAAAGCAGGTAGGGAAGGGAAAGGACGAGAAAGAGCGTCCAGACAAGATTGTAAACTTGAAGGATCATGGAAATCCCAGGCCCTCTGCGCGACGACCCATCTTACGAACCAGGTAAGCTCCTCCATCACGTGCAGTGGCGAGAAAGCTACGTTTCGACGGATCGGCTTGTCTCGGCCGGCCATGAACCGTTCGAGGTCGATGCTTCGCCGCTGAAATAACGATCCGCTCTCTCGGTCAGCTCGTTGAGTCGGTGCTCCAGCAAAAGCCTCTTTTCCTCAAGGTGGGATCGATCTCCCTTGGGATCCACGTATATCGGTTCGCCCCAAAGGAAAACGCCTCTCGAAAAAGGGTAAGGGATGAGGAAACGATCCCAGGTCTTGAGGATTATCCTTTTCGAAGCGCTGAAGGTGAAGGGAAGGATGGGTCTTCCCGTGAGCTTGGCGAGCTCGATGACCCCGATTTGGGCGCGCTGGCCCGGTCCCCGCGGGCCATCGGGGACCACCGCCACATCCGAGCCCTCACGGTGGGCCTTCACCATTTCCCGAAACCCGGAGAAACCCTTCCGATAGGTGGAACCCAAGATGGGATGGAAACCGAACCGCTTCAAAGCCTTTGCTACGATCTGGCCATCCCGGTGGGGAGAAACGAGAAAGCTGAGCTTCTTGCCTTTGTAGGCAAAAGGCATCATCAGGAGCCGTCCGTGCCAGAAGGCACCGATGGCCGGAATCCCTTTCTCCCAGAACGATTTCGGAATCTCCGGCCTCACCTCTTCAAAGCGCATGGTCCAGCCGAGGATCCGGATGGTCCAGTAGGCGAACCAAGGACCCAGGGCCGATACCATTCTTTTTCGCAGCGTCTTCCAATTCATCAACACCCCATCCCGAGACTAAAAGACTTTGGGAGCCTTGGCCCCCTTGGGGACGGTTACCCCGTTATCGCTGAACTGAAGGTCATAGAGACGACGATACTCCCCGTGACGGGTCAACAGCTCCTCGTGGGTGCCCTCCTCCACGATCCGACCCTCCGAAAGAACGAGGATGCGCTGGGCGTTGCGGATTGTTGAGAGCCGATGGGCAATCACAAAGACCGTCCGGCCCTTCATCAGGCGATCAAGGGCTCTCTGGACCTCGGCCTCCGAGTCGGAATCGAGGGAAGAGGTCGCCTCATCCAGGATCAAGATGGGAGCATTCTTCAGGAGCGCCCTCGCAATGGAGAGACGCTGCCGTTCTCCGCCCGAGAGCTTGACGCCCTGTTCTCCGATGACGGTGTCGTATCCCTGTGGAAGCCTCAGGATGAAATCGTGGGCATAGGCTGCCTTGGCAGCCTCCTCGATCTCTTCGTCGGTCCGCCTCAGGTCTCCGTAGGCGATGTTGTTTCGGACCGTGTCATTGAACAAGATGGTCTGTTGGGTCACAAGGCCGATCTGCTCTCTAAGGGATTGCAGGGTCACTTTCCGGATATCGTATCCATCGATCAGAATACGACCTTCGTGGACATCATAGAACCGAGGGAGAAGATTGACGAGGGTGGTCTTTCCGGCCCCGCTCATCCCCACAATGGCGATGACCTCTCCCACCTTCGCACGAAAAGAGATCTCTTTGAGAACCGGCACACTGTCGTATCGAAACGAGACGTTCTCGAAAACGATGACCTCGGAGACGGGAGGAAGGGGCTTTGCTTCGGGATCATCCTGGATCTCCGGAGGCGTATCGAGAAGCTGGAAAACACGGCCTGCTGCGGCGATGCCTTCCTGGATCTCGAGGTTGACGCGGTTGAGATCTCGGACGGGCGTATAGAGAAGCAGAAGGGCTGTCATAAAGGAGAAAAAAGCGCCGGGCGTCAATTCACCCCGAATGACGCTATAGCCTCCAAGCCAGACGATCACGGCGATGGCCACCCCTCCAATGCACTCCATCAGAGGATGGGAGATCGCCCGTATTTTCACCCTCTTGAGAACGAGCCTGAAGAAACGGTTGTTCTCTTCACGAAACCGGCGGATCTCGTAGTCCTCCATGTTAAAGGCCTTGACGATGCGGTGGCCTGTGATCGTTTCGTGAAGAAAGGTCGTGATCGAGCCCATCTGCTTCTGGCTTCTTCGGCTGAACTCCCGGAGCTTCTTACCAAACCGCTTGATGGGAATGATCGCGAGGGGCAGGATGATAAACGAGATGACCGCGAGCTTCCAGTTGCGATAGAAGACCACACCCGTCAACCCAGCAATGGTAAAGAGATCCTTGAGGACGCCCGTGACCGCGTTGGAGACGGAGGCCTGAATGAGGTTGACATCGTTTGTGATCCGCGAGATGAGATAGCCCGTAGGCGTTCGCGTGAAGAAGGAGAGGGAAAGGGTCTGGAGGTGACGATAGAGCCTTTCCCGCAGATCGGCTACGACCCGAAGGCCTACAAAGCTCATCAGGTAGGATTGGCCAAAATCGAAGAGGCCCTTGACAAAAAAGAGCACGACAATGGCCAGGGGAAGAAGGAGGAGCATCGTCGTGTCCTTCTTCAGGAAGACCTCGTCCAGGGCCGGTTGAACAAGATAGGCCTGGGCTGCCGAGAGAAGGGAGACCGCCACCATGCAAAACATGGCCACGATGAGCTTAACGCGGTAAGGCTTGAGAAGGCTTAGAAGTCTGCGGTAATGAGACATCCTTTCCTCAAAATCCTTGGCGGCTCAATCCTGATGCTGCTAAAACCCTCCACAAGGGGCGTCCTCTCCGGTCCTCCCCCAACGAAACGGCCCCCTTCATCTACGCTTCATGCCCTTTCAACGGCGCCGTTCACCCAGGGCTTTCCAGCAACCGACACACGATTTGGCCTGCCCGCTTTGCGGCTCCTGGCGGTCCCAGAGCCTCCCTCACCTTCATCATGGCCTCCGACATCTCCCCGTAGAGACGAGGGTCTCTCAAAATCCGAAGGCCCTCGGCGGCGATCCTTTCCGGAGAGGCCTCCTCCTGGATCAGTTCGGGCGCAACCCTTCTGCCGCTGATCAGGTTGACCAGGCCGATATGCTCCACCCGGATAAGCGCTCTGCCGATCCAATAGGATAGTTTTGAAACCCGATAGACGATCACCATCGGTTTCCCGAGGATAGCACCCTCGAGGGTGGCCGTTCCAGAGGCCGTGATCAAGAGATCGCAGAGGTTCATCACATCATAGGGATGACGCTCCACCACCCTCACCGAAATCGCCGCGGCCTCGGTCTCTTTCGAAATCATCCCCTCGGGGATACCGGAGGCCCGAGGGATGACGAATTGGAGCTTTGGAAGCTCCTCTTTCATCAATCGGGCAGCTCCAAGCAACCGGGGCAGAAGCCTCTTCACCTCGTGAACCCGGCTGCCGGGAAGAAGGCCCACCGTTCGTTCTTCGGGCTCAAGGCCGAAACGTTTGCATGCCTCCTCTTTGGAGAAGGTCGGCTTAACAAGATCGAGCAGAGGATGGCCCACCCAGGTCACATCCACGCCTGCCCGCTCGTAGATCGGAACCTCAAAGGGAAAGAGGACGATCATCTTTCGGACCCAGCGGGCCAATTGCTTCACCCTTCCCGCCCTCCACGCCCAAACCTGGGGACTGATATAGTAGAGCACGGGTATGCCTCTTCGGTGTGCCATACGAGCCACACGAAAGTTGAAATCCGGAAAATCGATCAGAATGACCAACTCGGGGTTTTCCCGCTCGAGGAAGGAGCGCAGGGTGCGTAGAGCTCCCACAAGGGAGCCAGCCCGAAAAAGAACCTCCGTGATCCCCACCACGGAGAGGGATTGGGCACGGTAGAGGGTCCTCAAACCCATCCGCTCCATCTCCTCTCCTCCCACCCCAAAGAAGAGGGTTTCGGGTTGAAGGGATCGAATGGCTTCCATCAAAAGAGCCCCATGGAGATCTCCCGAGGCCTCTCCCGCCACCATGAGGATTTTTTTCGGGCTCATGGCAGAAACGCTTTCCATGAACGAAAGGTCGTGACACGCTCAAAGATCTTTCTTACGATTTGATGCGCCACGTCCAGGGCCCGTCTTCCGTCTCTCCCCGAGACGGAAGCCTCCTTTCGTTCCCTGACGCTCTCAACAAAGGAACGAATCTCCATCTCGAGGGGATCGACCCGCTCAACAGGAACCTCCTCCGTGACGATCTCGGGAAGGCCCTGTGCAGAAAGAACCTTCTTCGTCATGGAGACCCTCTGGGCGAGAAAATCCAAGGAAAGATATCCGCTCGGCTGAAAAAGGCGAATCCGCCGGGTCTTCTCTCTCGAAACGCGGCTTGCGGTGAGGTTGGCGATGCATCCGTTTTCGAACTCGATGCGCGCGTTGGCAATGTCGATATGGTGGGTCAGAATCGGAATACCCACAGCGTGAATCTCGGACACCTTTGAGTCGACCCAACTAAGGAGGATGTCGAGATCGTGGATCATGAGATCCAACACCACATCCACATCCGTCCCTCTTTTTGTAAAAAGACCCAGCCGATGGGACTCGACGAAAAGGGGATTCTTGACCAGCCCCTTTACCGCGAGCATGGGACCGCTGAAACGTTCAAGATGGCCCACTTGAAGGACCCGATGCCCCGACTGGGCCAGGGCGATCAGCTCGTCGGCCTCTTCCAAACTCCCGGACAGGGGTTTTTCCACCAGGACATCCAAGCCCTGAAGGAGGCAATCCTTCGCAATGGCGTAATGGAGGGCCGTTGGAACAGCGATGCTTACGGCTTGAACCTTACCGAAAAGGTCACCGTGATGATAGTAGGCAGCCGTTTCGTTTCGTTTGGCGATCTCCCGGGCTCGGGATCGATCGATATCGACCACCCCCACCAATTCCACACCATCCAGCTTCGCATACTTCTCCGCGTGAAACTGGCCAAGATAGCCTACCCCGATCACGCCCACACGAATCGTTTCCACCTAACGACAGATCCCCCTCTTCGATTGCCGGATAAACTGGACGAGATGCTCGATCTCGGGTAAACCCGGAAGCTCCTCCTCCACCGTCTGAAGGGCCTTCTCCAAAGCCAGGGCAGAGCGGAAAATGATCCGATAAGCCTTCTTCAGGGCCTTCAAGGTCTCTTCCGAAAAGCGATGTCGTTTCAGCCCCACAAGGTTCAGTCCGTAGAGTTTCGTTCGGCTTCCCGCTGCGAGCATATAGGGAGGAATATCGAGGGGAACGCCCGAAAGGCCGCTCACCATGGCGTAGCAACCGATCCGGCAGAATTGATGGACTGCAGCCAGCCCTCCGATAATCGCATGGTCTTCGATCACGATATGACCTCCAAGGGTGGCTCCGTTGGCAAGGACGACCTGATTTCCAATCTGGCAATCGTGAGCCACATGGGAGTAAGCCATGAAAAGGTTTCCGTGACCGATAACGGTCTTGCCGCCTCCGCTCACCGTGCCTCGATTGAGGGTGGCACATTCGCGGACGATATTGTGATCGCCGATCTCGAGGAAGGTCTTCTCGCCCTTGTATGCCAGCGCCTGGGGAGCCTCTCCCACTGAGGCGAACTGAAAAATCTGACAGCCTTTCCCGATGCGCGTCCCGCTCCCAACGAAGACATGGGGTCCGATGCGAGTTCCCTGACCAATCACCACATCTTTCTCGATGATGGAATAGGGCCCGATCTCCACATCCTCTGCGATCTCAGCTTTTGGATCCACCACCGCGGTAGGATGAATCATTTCTCCTCCCCTAACATCGCCAAGAGATCGGCCTCGGCGACCAGTTTGCCCTCCACAAAAGCCCTGCCCTTGAAACCCCAGATCGATTGACGGTGCCGTGTCACGTCCAATTCCAGACGGAGTTGATCGCCTGGGGTAACGGGCTTTCGAAACCGGACATTGTCCAAACCCAAAAAGTAGACCGGTTTCTTCAGATCCTCGCCCGGCATCGACTTGAAGGCCAGAATCCCTGCAGTCTGGGCCAAGGCCTCCACGATGAGAACCCCGGGCATGATCGGCCGACCGGGAAAATGGCCTGGGAAAAAAGGCTCGTTGTAGGTGACGTTTTTCAAACCCACGATTCGCTTTCCGGGTTCCATCTCCACGATCCGATCAACCAGGAGGAACGGGTAAGCATGAGGCAGGATGTTCATGATTTCCTTGATCTCGATCATCTACTTCTCCTTCTTTTCCGATGAAATGACGGCCTCGATCTTGGCAAGACGTTTCTCCAGATCAGCCAGGGCCTTCCTCATCCCCGGCACCTTGGGCAGGGATAGGGCCATCCGGAGAAATTCTCGATGATCGATGGCCGGGCTCCCTGTGTAGGCGCCGTTGGGAGCCAGGTCTTGGGCCACACCCGATTGGGCTCCCACCATCACATTGTCTCCAATCTTGAGGTGTCCCGCAATCCCAACCTGTCCCCCCAGCGTGACGTTCTGGCCGATCCGAGTCGAACCGGAAATGCCCACCTGGGCCACAATGATCGAATCTTCTCCGATGGTTACATTATGAGCCACTTGGACGAGATTATCAATCTTCACCCCCCGTCCGATCACCGTCTTGCCCAGGGCTGCCCGATCGATCGTCGTGTTGGCACCGATCTCCACGTCGTCTCCGATCTCCACGATACCCACCTGAGGGATTTTGATGTTTCGCCTTCCCTCCTTTACAAAACCGAATCCGTCGCTTCCGATGACGACGCCGCTATGGATCACCGCTCGTTTCCCAATGAGCGTGCGCGAATAAACAGAGACGTTTGCATGAAGAATCGAATCCTCGCCGATCACGACGTCCTCGCCGATGTAAACACCTGGATAAAGGGTGACGCGGTCACCGATCTCGGAGCGGTCGCCCACATAGACAAAAGGAAAAATCGTCACGTCTCGCCCCAATTTGGCTTTGGGACTGACCCAGGCCTTTGGATCCACTCCCCTCGGTTCGTAGGAACGGGGGTGGAAGAGCTGGAGAACCTTTGCAAAGGCGAGATAGGGATTTTCCACACAGATAAGGTTCTTTTTGGCCGAAACGATCTCTTTCGAAACAATGACCGCGGTGGCCTGGGTGTCGTCCAGTTTGGGCAGATACTTCGGATTGGCCACAAAGGTGATCTCTCCCTCTCGGGCCCCTTCGATGGGAGCCACACCCGTGATCTCCACGTTCTCGTCACCGACGACTACGCCTCCTACCCATTCCGCCAATTCCTTGAGTCTCTTTTTCATTCGACCTTCCTTTGACTGATACGTCCGTGTTCCAAGAAATTCAGCTTACCAGGAGCTCCGTGACGCACCTGGGCTGTCTTCTTTTCCACTCATGGGGTTTGGGCCCGACCCTGAACGGGCACGAAACAGGGGACTGCCGGGAATGGAAGTGGGTGAAAGGGCGCCACTATTTCTTCTGGGCGTCGTGGGCCTTAATCACCTTGTCCGTAATGTCGATGGCCTTGGAGGAGAAAAGAACGAGCTGTTCATTCTTCTCAAGAATGATCGAGAATCCCTCGTCCGCTCCTAATTTCTGGATGACCTTCAGAAGGCCCATGGAGATCGTCTTCTCCATTTCCATGCGCTTCTGGTTGATCTCGTTCTGGTTGTCCTCTCCCCAGCGCTGGAATTCCCTCAGCTTGCCCTGATACTCCTTTTCTTTCGCCTGTCTCGCTTCGGGCGTGAGCATGGGGCTCTGTTTTTCAAGGGTCTCCTTCAAGGACTGAAGTTCCCGCTGCTTCTGCTGGACCTGGCCTTGAAAACGCTCCACCTCTTTGATGATGGCCTTCTTCGCCTCTTTTCCTGCCTGACATTCGTTGATGGCCTTCTGAATATCGACCACCCCCACCTTCAGCTCCGAAGACCGTACGCCCTGAGGCATGAGTCCGACGGAAAGGATGAGACCGCCCATCACTAAAATCAAGACCTTTTTTAAACCCATCTTCTTCCTCCTCTTCTGTCGTAACGCCACTCAAGGGTAGACCCCGAGAGGGCAAGAAACTCTCTCCGTTGTCCCACGTGACCCGAATGTCACAAAAATCCATCCCCGAAGGGCCCCGGGGAGGGTAACGGGCGATTTTGAGGTCAAACCCGCGGGTTTGACCGTGCGAAACAGGGATCAGTACGTTGTTCCGGCATTGAATTCAAGGACCCTCGACTTCTCGCCCCGTTTGGGACTGGGATTGAAACCGATATCGATATTGATCGGTCCGAAGGGTGAGAACCACCGGATTCCAAAACCCACTCCAACCCTCCAGGAAGGCTCCTTGACACGGAATACCCCCCTGCGAACCCCAGGTCCATCCCCGGCATCCCCTTCGTCGCCTCCTTCTCCCCCCCCTCCGTTTCGGTCTGTGGGACGAGGCCTGAAGTTGCTTTTCTCAATCCCCCACCCTCTTCCCACATCGGCAAAAAGAGCGCCCCGCAGACCGATCTCCCTCGAGAGGGGAAAGATCCATTCGCCGCTGAGGACAACCATTCGCTTGGCGCCGATGGGGTCTTCGTTCTCGTCGACGGGCCCGGCCTTGCCATATTCAAAGCCTCGAATCGTATTTTGGCCGCCCACCAAGAACCGTTCGTAAAGAGGAACCTTCCTGCCGCTGTAACCCTCGATAAACCCCGCTTTCCCACGAAGGTTCAAAACGGTGTTGAGGGGTAAAGGGAAGAACCAGCTCGTCTCTCCCACAACCCTTCCAAAATAGTTGTCTCCGCCCAGAGGTCCGCCGGCGTTTTGAAGGGTCAACGAATGTCGGCTTCCCCGGGTGGGAGCGTAGAAATCGTCCCGATCGTCCTGGGTGAAGGCAAGGGAGAGGGCGCTCGTGGTCGTTTTCCCCTCCTGCTCCTTGATATATTTGGAGGCCTCTTGAGCCACATTCATGATGTCAAAGGTTTCCAGTTTGTACACCAGATCCGTACGAAGCTTCTCGGTCAATTCCTTTCCGAAGCGCAGGTCGCCACCCGAAATTTTATAATCGTAGGTGGTGAAATAATCGACCTCTTCGTGATAAAGGTCGAATCCAGCCGTGTAGCGGTAACCCAGAAAGTAGGGGTCCGTGAAGCCCATCCGGAAGTCTTTGCTCTCGGTTCCCAACTTGAACCTCAAGGAACCACTGTACCCCAAGCCAAACAGGTTGCGATCGGAAAGGGAGGCGGTGCCAATGGCCTTGTCAAGAGAGCTGTAGCCCACGCCAAAACTGAGGGCTCCGGTCGGAGCCTCTTCGACCTTCACGTCAAGATTGATCTTGTCCTCGGAGCTTCCCCGGCTGGTTGTGAACTCGACCTCCTTGAAGTAGCCCGTTCGTTTGAGGCGATCGCGGCTTTTCCGAAGACGCATGGCGCTGTAAAGATCCCCTTCCGCCACCTGGAGTTCCCTTCGAATGACCTTGTCGCGGGTCTTCGTGTTGCCGCTGACCTGAATCCTTTCAAAAGAGACCTGCTTCTTCTTCTCCACCTCAAACACGAGGTGAACGACAAGATTCTTTGAATCGACCGTGGGCTGGGGCGAAATCTCCACATTGGCGTACCCGCTGTTGGCAAAGGCCTCGGTGAGGGCGCTGACGTCGCGGCGAATGGCGGTATTGCTGTAAATGTCCTGGCGTTTGATCTTAATGAGCTTGAAGAGGTCCTCCTTCGTCGTAAGGACATCCCCCTTAAAATCGATGGTGCCGAAGCGATACGGAGACCCCTCTTCGATGGCGATCTCAATTTCGATGTGCTTGGGATCGCGCAGATTGAGCTTCGGCTCCCCGACCTTCGCGTCAAGGTAGCCATGATCGTAATAGTAGGCCGCGATCAGTTGAAGATCGTTCTTCAGGATATCCTCATCGAGAATGCCTGTCTTGGTAATGAAGGAAAGGAGGTTTCGTTCTCGGGTCGCCATGACTTTCTTCAACTCGGAAGATTTGATATGCTTGTTGCCCGTGAAGAGGATCTTACGGATGGAACCCTTGGGGCCCTCGTTGATGCTGAAGGAGATCACCGCCTCATTCGTCTCAAGATAGTCGATCTTATGTTCGACGCCCACACCGTAGTATCCCTTTGAGAAGTAGAGTTTCCGGATCTGCTCCCCATTCTCTCGGACCTTCTCAAGATTGAGAATCGATCGGGGGGTCAGCGTCAGCTTCTCTCGGATATCCTCCGTCTTCACTTTTTGATTGCCGGTGATGAGGACCTCTTTAATCGAGGGCTTCTCGACGACGATAAAGAGGACTTCTCTTCCACCGGGTACGGGTTTAACGTCTACCTGCACGTCGCTGAAGTAGCCCAGGTTGAAGATGGAGCGAAGATCCGCCCGGATCTGATCCATGGAGAAGGTATCTCCCTCCCGGATCTTGATGGCTCCGCGAATGACCCCTTCCTCGATCTTCACATTTCCGAGAACCGTGATCTTCTTGACCACATCTTCAGCCGCAAAACCCCATCCCGTGAGCAGGAAGAGAAAAAAAGCGATCACGCCGATTCGCCTCATGATCATCATGACCTCGCTCCTTTTGACCGGCAAAATCCCCCGGATGCCCGTTCTTTTTGATTCCTCGGGGGCCGAAAGGCTTCATCCTTATGACATCAAACCCTTCTCCTTGAAGGTCCAAGAGGGGTACCGTTACAAAATGGTGTGGCTTTCGCCCCTCCAGGTCATTTCGCGATCCGACGGGGCTCTCCTTACATATCAAATCTTTCGCCTTTTGTAAATAGGAGGCGGAGAACAAAATTTCAACCCCTTTTCCAAACTACTCCACAGGCACCCCATCGACCAGACGGATCTGACGCGCCATGCGAGCGGCCAACTGCAGGTTGTGAGTCACCACGATGAGGGTCACCTTCTTGATCCGGTTCAACTCCAAGAGAAGGTCAAAAACCGCGCTTCCGGTCTTTGTGTCGAGGTTTCCCGTGGGTTCATCAGCCAGCAGGACTTTCGGTTCCATCACCAGGGCTCTCGCAACCGCCACGCGCTGCTGTTCCCCCCCTGAAAGCTCCCCCGGCTTGTGGGAGATCCGATCCTGGAGCCCCACCAACGCGAGAATCGCTTCGGCCCGCTGGGAGGCCTCCCTTTTCGAAAGCCCCCGAATCAGGCATGGCATCATCGTATTCTCGAGGGCGTTGAACTCGGGAAGGAGGTGGTGGAACTGAAAGACGAACCCGATCTCTTGGTTTCGAAACAGAGCCAGGTCTCGGTCGTTCAGTTCGAAAACGTCCTTACCCCAGTAGAAGACCTTTCCAGAGGTGGGCCGATCGAGGACCCCTAAGATGTGAAGCAACGTGGTCTTGCCGGTTCCCGACGCACCCACAATCGCAACCCTTTCTCCTCGGGAGAAGGTCAGGTTGACCCCCCGGAGGACCTCCACCTTCTTCGTTCCGTTGCCGAAGGTCTTGAAAACGTTCCTTAGCTCGATCGATTCCTTCAAACCATGACCTCCCTCGCCCTCTCGATCGCCTCCTGAGAAAGGGCGGCTTTCATGCGATGAAGGCGCATGGCACTCATCTCTTGGACCGCCAAGCGAAGCCCTGGAAAGCGGTCGAGACAGGAGCTGAAGTCTTCTTTCCTCAGTTCAAGAAGTTCCGAAGGCTGGATGGCCTTCGCATCGCTCAGGCAAGGTCTTTTCAGAAGCAGAGCGATCTCGCCGAAGAAATTGCCGCTTCGTGCGATCTCGAGAATCACGGTCGTTCCGTCCCCCTTCCGAACCGAAAGTTCCACCTCTCCGCTTCGAACCATGTAAAGGGCCAGGGAGGGGTCTCCCTTTCGAAAGACATAGGTTCCTTGAGGGACGTGAAGGGGCTGAAAGCGGCCGAGCACCTCTTCTCTCTCTTCCGGCCGGAGGGAAGAGAAGAGGGGAGACAGGGCGAGAAAGGTGTCCAAAACGCGGCGCTGGAAGAGGTGCTCGAGGGCCCTTTGGACCCGAGGATGTTTCTGAATCACCCTCTCCAGACCTTGTCGGGAGATTTCCAGAACCTCGCATTCGGTCGTCGTCCGAAGGGTGGCATGTCTTTTCCCGTCTGTGAAGAAACCCAATTCTCCAAAGATATCGCCCTCTCGAAGATGGCCTATCGTCCTCTCGTGGCCCTTGGCGAGTTCCCTCACAATCGCGATCTCCCCCCGGCAGAGGATCCATAGGGAGTCCCCCGGCTCCCCTTGTCGGCAAACCTGGGCCCCTTTGGGAAAAGAGATCGCCACGACCTGGGGAAGGAGGGACTGGACCTCGAGGGGAGAAAGTTCCGAAAAAAGCGAAACGCTCGTCAGGGCCTGTGGAAGCTTTTCTCCCTTTTCCCTTGTCCGGCACAGCTCAGCCAAACGCTCGCTCGCCTCGCGAAGGGAGGGATCGATCCTCAGCATGATCTTGAAGATCGAGATCGCCTGAAGCAAGAACCCCTCCTCCACATAGGCCTCCGCCACTTCCCGATAGGTTTTCAGGGCCTCTCGTCTTCGACCCAAACGTTCGAGCAATTCGGCCACCTTGAGACGGGACCGAAGATCTCGGGGCTCCTCTTTGCAGTGGCTTCGGTAGGCTTCGAGGGCCCGCTTCCAATCCCCCTGGGCAAGGGCCATCAGGGCCTCTTCCTTATGAGAGAATTTCTCCCTATTCATACCGCAACGCCTCTGCAGGATCGAGCCTCGAGGCCCTCCAAGAAGGATAGAGGGTGGCGAGAAGGCTGATGCCGATGGCCGTCATAACGATCAGTCCCACATCCAGAGGATTGACCTGGGAAGGAAGCTTGTCGATATAATAGACATCCGTGGGAAGGACTTTGAAACCAAAGAGATTCTCCACAAAAGCGGTCACCTTCTCGAGGTTGAGGGCGGTGATCAGGCCCACCATGGCTCCTAAGAGGGTTCCCACGACCCCGATCACCAAGCCTTCGATCACAAAGATCTTTAGAATGCCCTGGGAGGTGGCTCCCATCGATTTCAGAATGGCGATGTCCTTGTGCTTTTCCATGACGACCATGATCAAGGTGGAAATGATGTTGAAAGCGGCCACAAGGACAATGAGCACGAGAATAATGAACATAGCGATCTTCTCGAGTTTGAGAGCGGAGAAGAGATTTCGGTTCATTTCCATCCAGTCCTTGGTCCAGAAGGAAAAGCCGATCCTCTTCCGGATTTCCCTCCCGATCTCCTTCACTTTGTAGATATCGGAAACCCTGACTTCCACACCCGTGATCTGGGAACCCATGCCGAAGAACCGCTGAGCGCTCTGGAGGGAGATGTAGGCGATCGTATTGTCGAACTCGTACATGCCCGAGTGAAAGAGCCCGCCCACGACGAAACGCTTCATCTTCGGCATCATCCCCATGGGCGTTACCGTGCCGAGGGGCGAGATGACCTGGATGGGATCCCCCACATTGACGCGGAGGTGTTTGGCCAACTCCGAGCCGAGGATGATCGCGGGCACCTCTTGCTCTTCCGTCTTCTTCAAGGAGAGCAGGCTTCCCCTTTTCATGTTCCGGCCAAGATCGGTGACCCGGGTCTCCTGGTCAGGATCGATCCCTTTAAGGGCCACACCCGAGACCGCCGACTCAGAGGAGAGCATGACCTGGCTGAAGATGAAAGGGGCTGCTGCCAGGACACCCGGAACCGACTCAGCCTTTTCCACAACCTCCTCATGGTGTTCAAATCCCTCCTGAGAGGCCTTCAGGATGACAAGATGGGCCTGGGTGCCTAAGATCTTCTCTTTCAGGGTGCTTTCAAATCCACTCATCACGGAAATGACGACGATGAGGGCCCAGACGCCTAAGGCAACCCCGAAGATTGAAATGAAGGTGATGATGGAGATGAAGGTCTGTTTTCGCTTGGCTTTGAGATACCTCAGACCGATGAACCACTCATATCGCATAAGAACCCAAACGTGCTTTCTTCCTGAAGGATTGCCCCACCTGAGCCAAAATTTTCTGTCTCTCGAACAGCATGTCTTTGTCCCGTGGGTTTGCCTCAAGGGATCCTTTCCCCCGCTCTTGGCTACCGCTCCATCCGGAGAAGGGGGAAGAAGATGACCTCTCGGATGGAGGCCGAATCGGTCAAGAGCATGACCCAACGATCGATGCCAATCCCCTCACCCGCCGTGGGAGGCATGCCTGCTTCGAGGGCCCGCAAGAAATCCTCGTCGACTCGAAGGAAGAGATCCGCCTCCTCGCCCCTTTCCTTGAACTGCTGAAGAAAACGCTCCCGTTGATCGATGGGATCGTTCAGCTCGGAAAATCCATTGGCGATCTCGCGGCCCACGATGAAAAGCTCAAAGCGGTCCACCAGATCGGGATCCTCTCCGTTACGGCGAGACAGAGGAGAAACCGCTGTAGGATAGTGCGTCACGAAGGTGGGTTGAACGAGCTTCGGTTCCACCACCTCTTCAAAGAGATCCATCAGGACGCGACCGTGAGAGGTGCCCTTCTTGAGTTCCAAGCCGAGGCCTCGGGCGACCTCGATCGCCTTGAGCGGATCGGTGAGAACAGCAGGATCAAGCTTCCCGTATTCGAGAAGGGAATCCTTGAAACGGATCCGCCTCCAGGGAGGCGTGAAGTCGATCGTCTTGCCTTGATAGGTGAGGGAAAGGCTTCCCCGGATTTCTTGTACCATAGAGGAGAGAAGCTCCTCGGTCATCACCATGAGGTCCTCATAGGTCGCATAGCTCTGGTAGAACTCCAGCATGGTGAATTCGGGATTATGCTGGGTGGAGATGCCTTCGTTACGGAAACAGCGGTTGATTTCGAACACCCGTTCGAGCCCCCCGATCACGAGTCGCTTGAGGTAGAGTTCGGGCGCCACCCTCAGGTAAAGCTCCATACCGAGAGCATTGTGGAAGGTCTTGAAGGGTTTGGCGGTCGCACCTCCGGGAATGGGGTGAAGCATGGGAGTTTCTACCTCAAGGAAATCCCGCTCTGTGAAGTACTTGCGGATGATCTGGATGGATCGAATCCGGGTGAGGAAAATCTCCTTGACCTTTGGGTTGGCGATGAGGTCGAGGTGGCGGTGTCGATAACGAATCTCCACATCGGTCAGGCCGTGCCACTTTTCAGGCAGAGGCCGAAGGCACTTCACCAACGGTCGGAAACCTTGGGCGTCGACCGTGAGCTCACCGGTTCTGGTTCGAAAGATCGTTCCGTTTACACCAACAAAATCGCCCACATCCAAGGCCTTGAACTGTTGAAAGGCCTTCTCCCCTACGCCATCCTTTCTGACGTAAGCCTGAATCCTCCCCTTTCGATCCTGGATCTGAAGGAAGCCCGCCTTGCCAAAATCGCGTATTGCCATGACCCTTCCCGCAATGGAAACGATCGTTGCGGAGGCCTTGAGCTCTTCGTCGGACTTCGTGCCAAAGCTCTCCCGAATTTCGCGAGAAGTTTGGGAGACTCGAAAAGTGTTCGGAAAAGGATCGGTTCCTTCTGCCCGGAGGGCTTCGATCTTGCGGATTCTTTGCTGCATCAGTTCGGTTGGTTCGTCCATCCCAGGTTTGCTCCATGATGACAACAGGGAGGGGGCCTCAAAAGCCCTCTCCCTCGTGGTCGAAATTCTACTAAAGCGATGTGAGGTCGAAAGGATTACTGAATCAACTTCAGAGGTTATTACGGTAACTTATTTTACCCCCCCCGTCAAGGAATCGAGGGCTCGCCGGTAGGGCCTTGGAAACTCTGAGAAAATCCTCCCGTGAAGGTTTCGGGGCGCTGGGAAAGGTTACCGTGGTTTCGTAGGGCAAGGAATAACCCACGGACGCTCAGGGCGAGAGGTTGAAGGCGAGAGGCCAAAGGAGGAAGCCTATTCGCTTGACTTATGGCAAAAAAAAATCTACTCATAGCCTAAAGTGTTCTCGAAACGGCCTCGACGCTTTGTGAGATGTCGGAGCTTCTGTGCATCCGGTTTGTGGAACCTGCGATTGAGAAAAAATCCGAAAAAGGGAGGAACTGACGATGGCGATCCTGGAGGAACCGATCAAGCAGGTCTTGGAGCTGAAGAATTATGTGAATGGCGAGTGGGTGGAATCCAAATCAAAGCAGCGATGGGAGGTCAAGAACCCCGCAACCCAGAAACTCCTGGCGACCGTTCCTATGTCAACGAGGGACGAGGTCCTATCGGCCGTTGAAGCCGCGAAGGAGGCCTTTGCCCAGTGGCGCCGGACCCCACCCCTATCCCGTGCCCGCTGTCTCTTTCGTCTGAAGGAGCTTCTCGAAACGAATTTCGAGCGCCTCAGTCGAATCCAGACGATGGAGCATGGGAAGACGATCGACGAATCGAGGGGCGAGACGAGGCGGGGCATCGAAATGGTCGAGGTGGCAACCGGTATTCCCTCCCTCATGATGGGCTATAACTTGGAGGACGTGGCCGCTGGCATCGATGAATATGCAATCTATCAACCCCTTGGCGTCTTTGTCAATCTCGCCCCATTCAACTTCCCCTTCATGGTGCCCCTCTGGTACTCGCCCTTCGCCCTCGCGACCGGAAACACCTTCATCGTGAAACCCTCTCCCAGGGATCCCATCAGCCAGGTGATGCTGGCCGAGCTGGTCGAGGAGGCAGGCTTTCCTCCAGGGGTTTACAATGTCATCCACGGAGGCGCGGAGGTCGCCCAAATCCTGATGGAACACCCGGCGATCAAAGGGGTCACCTTTGTGGGAACCACGTCGATCGGGAAAGAGGTGTACAGAAAATGCGGAGAGACCTGCAAGCGTGTCATCGTCCAGGCGAGCGCCAAGAATTTCTTGGTCGTCATGCCCGATGCGGAAATTGAAGCGACAATCGCCGCCCTGTTGACCTCCTTTTTCGGCAATACAGGCCAGCGATGCCTTTCGGGAGCCAACCTGGTCATCGTGGGCGAGGACGACCCGTTTTATAAGACTTTTCTGAACCGCTTTGTCGAAGCGACCTCCAAAATCAGGGTGGGTTATGGATTGGACGATACGATCCAGGTCGGCCCGATGCAGTCCGTCGATGGTAAGGAGCGGGTGCTGAAATACATCGAAATTGGAATCCAAGAAAAGGCGAAGCTGATCCTCGATGGAAGAAAACCTGCAATCATAGGCCACTACCCGGATACATGCTTCATCAACCCCTCGATCTTTGAGAACGTGACGCCCGAGATGACCATCGCCCGAGAGGAGATCTTCGGACCGGTGGCCAACGTGATGAGGGCAAAGACCTTGGACGAAGCGATCTCGTGGATGAACCAAAGCAACTACGGCAACGCCGCTTCCATCTTCACCTCCAACGGGAAATACGCGAGGGAGTTCCAATATAGGGTCGAATGTGGAAACATCGGCATCAATATCGGGATCGTGGCGCCCATGGCCTTCTTCCCCTTCAGTGGTATGAAGGACTCCTTCTATGGGGTTTTGCACGGCCAGGGCCGCGATGCGATTCGATTCTTTACGGAAAGCAAAGTGGTGATCCAGAGATGGTTCTAATGCCGTTCGTGGCATCAGGAAGCCCTGGAGAGGATGCCCTGGAGGCCTTGTCAAGGGGGTCTTCTTGACATGGGCACGGCTATCATGGGCTTCACCAAGAGGGAAGTTCAGCGAGGTGAGGCGAATGGATGGCAACACCAGGGGGATTGGAAGGAGGATCTCGTACGATGATCGTCAATACCTGTTCCGGAGTGATGGGTCTCGCCAAAGTCCTCGAGAACGAGTCTTCGCGCTTCTACGAAGCCCTTTCGGAGCGATTGCCCAAGGGTAAGGAGCTCTTCGCCGCCTTTGTCAGGGAGAACCGTGACTACCTGGCCCAGATCGAGCGGGCCTACTACGGTGTGATCACAGACGCCTTGGAAGGTTGCTTTGCCTTTCATCTCGATTCCGAAGGATACGGGCTGAAAACGGAAATTGCTCCGGAGATGGATGAGACGGAACTGATAAGACAGGCGATCGACATGGAGGAAAAGATCGTCAAGTTCTATACGGAGGCTGCGGAGCAGTCTAAGGCGTTGATGGCAGACGTCCCCATTGCCTTCAGGCTGGTGGCGAAGAAGAGAAGAAATCGCCTGTCGGCCCTTCGTTCCCTTCTTCAAGACCCCTGAAAGGAGGGGGAAGCGGTTTGGATCTGTTGAATTGCCTTGCCGCGGGGCGTGAGAGGAAAATTCAAGGGAGGTTTTTCTTCCTACAAGCATGAGGATCGAAACAAGAAGAGAAGAGTTCGTACGGCGGGCCTACGGCGGGGACGAGCCTTACGGAAACGGATACATGGCCTACGCCCAAAGGGTTTTGGAAGAGAGGCTACGCGAGGACGGCAGAATCGATATCACCACCGAGGCCCTCCTGAAGAAAAAGATGAAGGTTTCGGCCGTGATTCGGGCCAAGGAAGACGGCGTCCTGGCGGGTCTGGAAGAGATTCTCGTTTTCTACGCCACCCATCAGATCGATGGGAAACCCTTGAGGAAGGACGGCGATCGATTCCGGAAAGGGGAGACCTTGGCCGAACTTGAGGGTCCGGCCAGCGAGCTTCTTCGGGTGGAACGAACGGGCCTGAACATCCTGGAAAGAATGTCGGGCATCGCCACCCGGACAAGGAGGATCGTTGACCTTGCGTCTCCCTATGGAGTCAAGGTCGTAGGGACGCGAAAAACGATCCTCAACCTCTTGGATAAGAAGGCCATCCTTCTGGGAGGGGGCCTTCCCCACAGGATGGGCCTTCACGATGCGATCTTGATCAAGGATAACCACCTTCAGGCGATCCGGGCCGAGGGAGTGAAGGATGAGATCAAAACCGCTATCGAAAGGGCTTGTCTCTGGAACCGAAAGAAAAGGAAAGGACGGTTCGTCGAAATCGAGGTCTCCACGCTCGATCAAGCCCTCAAGGCCGCGAGAACGTTCAAAGAGGTGGTCCGAGCTTTGGAACCCTCCAAAAGAGGGCAGCCGAGAAAGGCTTTTTCATCCCGTCAGGGGTTTGCCTTGGAAGAGGGTTTCCCTCCCTGTATTATCATGCTCGATAACATGAGCCCTCTCGCGATACGAAAAACGGTCGAAGCCCTGAAGAACGAAGACCTTTTCGACGATGTGCTCCTTGAGGCTTCGGGCAACATCCACGAGAACAATCTGAGAGTCTACGCCCGTACGGGGGTCGATGCCATATCCATGGGCTCGTTGACCCTTTCCGCACGAGCCCTGGACATGAATCAGAAGTTCCTTATGAAGGAGTTTCTCCTTTCATCACGTAGATGAAACCCGAAGGAGCGTGAAGGGTTCGGGCAAATCGCTCGATTGAGCTTGTAAGGATTGAAGAAAATTCGCTGACGAGGCAAGGCCACGGGAGCCAAGATCGCCTGGTCTTGTCGGTCGTTGTGCTCCATGAGCTATCCACCGGAGGAAGAAAGGCAAGCCCCACCTGTTGGAACCTCAAGATGGACTCTATGGCCACGGAAAGGACTCTCATTCTGACGATCGGCCACTCGAACCGAACCTATGACGTGTTGGTCGAGTTCCTGCGCTCCCACCAGGTGGCAAGAGTGGTGGACGTACGTTCGGTGCCCCGCTCCCGTCACAATCCTCAGTTCAACCTCGAGACCTTTCCCGAAGAGCTTAAGAAAGTGGACATCGGGTATACCCACATGCCCGGCCTCGGCGGATTTCGCCGGCCTCGACCCGATTCGCCGAACCTGGGATGGCGAAGTGGAGGCTTCCGAGGCTATGCCGATTACATGGCCACGGAGGAGTTCGAAAAGAACCTCGATCAGCTTATCTCTTTAGCCCGAGAGGAACGGGTGGCCATACTGTGCGCAGAGGCCAACCCCTTTCGTTGCCACCGGCAGTTGATTTCCGATGCGTTGCTTGTCCGGGGCCTTCAGGTTGAACACATCCTCGATCGGGATCGCCGCGAGGCACACCGTCTGACGCCATGGGCTGAGCTGAGAGGGAAAACTTTGATCTATCCCTTGGCCGCTCGAGAGGAGACGACGTAAATCGTTTCCTCGCCCTGTGATCGTGTTGCCCGGGAGTCAAAGGAGATGGCTCTCTTTGAAACTGCAATATCCTCCTTGCCCCACAATGAGGTGATCGAGGATCCGGATATCGAGGCCCTGAGTGGCTCCGACGATCGTGCGGGTCAATCGCTTGTCCTCTTCCGAGGGTTCGGGGTGACCGCTCGGATGGTTATGGACAAGGATCAGGGCACTGGCATGGTGCAGAAGGGCTCCTTCAACGATTCGTCGTGGGTAGACAAAGGCGCGATCCACGGTCCCTTCGTGGATGATTTCGTGATGGAGAACCTCGTTCTTTGTGTTGAGATAGATCACCATGAAGGCCTCATGGGACAGGCCCGCGAGCTTGGCCTGCGCGTAGTCGACTACCGCCTGAGGGGAGCAGAGAAGATCCTTCTTTTCCATCTTCTCTGCCCATTGAGCGCTCGAAAGTTCCCTTACCAGCCGAATGAGGATCGCCCCCACCGGGCCGACGCCGGAAACCGCCGTGAGCTCGGAGAGACTGGCGTTGAGGACTCCCGAGAGGGACCGGAAGCGACCGAGGAGGGCCTTGGCGATAGGTTTGACGTCCTTGCGAGGAAGGGCATAGGTCAAGAGAAGCTCCAAGAGCTCGTAATCGTGAAAGCCCTCTGCCCCCGCCCTTTCAAATCGCTCTCGAAGGCGCTTCCGGTGGCCAAGGTAATGGGGTTTTTCCATGGAAGAATTCACCTTAACATCCGCTCCGTCGAGGACCAAAACCTTCTTTGTCCCCATCTTAATTCAGAACCCCTGCTCCGATCAAGGATTTTTCTTTCTTGACATTGCACCTCCAGCCCAGTAAAATGGGTTCAATTCGTCAGAGTGCGGGGAAGATCGAACGGCATTGTTTGAAGGGGTAGGAAGAGGATTTCTCTCACAGAAAGGAGGAACGTATGCGAAGTCGTTGGTGTGGCCTTATGCTCGTTGTCTCGGTCTTTTTCCTTTTGAGCCATCCTTTTACCCTTGGGGCCGCGGAGAAGGAGGTGAAGATCGGAGTCCTTTACCCCCTCTCAGGTGCCCTGGCTACCATCGGCCGCGATCTCCAGCGGGCGGCGGAGATGACGGCAGATCTCGTCAACAACAAGACGCCTGGCGTCGACATGCTCATGGCCCAGTGGGGAGGCATCCCCGGCCTGGGCGGCGCTAAGATCAAGCTGATCTTTGCTGACCATCGCGGCGAGCCGGATCGAGGGGCCGACCTCGCAAAAAGGCTCATTCAAGACGACAAGGTCGTGGGGTTGATGGGGGCCTATCAGAGTTCCGTAACCAAGACCGTAAGCGCTGTGGCAGAGCGTTACGGCATCCCCATGATCAACGATTCATCGACCTCTCCCGACCTGACGAAGAGAGGGTTCAAGTGGTTCTGGCGCTGTACGCCCCATGACGAATACTTCAACAAGGATCTCTTCGAGCTCCTGAAAGGACTCACCGAGGGAAAGGTGAAGGGGGTCAAAGCGGTTCCCAAAGACCAGCTTAAGAACCTCGTCTACGCCTGCGAGAATACGGAATGGGGATCGAGTGTCGCCAAGAATCTCGAGGTCTTTGCCAAAGAGTATGGGTTTCATATCGTCAAGGGCATTCTCTATGATTCGAAGGCTCCCGATCTCACCTCTGAGGCTCAAGCCCTCGTTGCGGCGAAACCGGATTGCATGCTTTTTGCCTCCTATCTCGCGGACTCCATCTTGATGATCCGCACCCTCAAAGGGATGAAGGCTTCGCCTCGATTCTTCTGGGGGCAGGATGCGGGATTCGAGATGGCCGATTTCCCAAAGACCCTCGGTGCGGATACGAACGGAATCTTGACCCGGACGGTCTTTATCGCCAAGCTCGCCAAGGTGAAGAAGATCGCCGGGCAGGTCAACGAGCTTTACAAGAAGAAGTACGGAGACGATCTGACAGGGGCAACGGGCCGCTCGGTGGTGGGTGTGCAGACGTGGGCCTATGTCCTCAATCGGGCGAAATCGACCGATCCCAAAGCGATCCAGAAGGCTTGTAACGAGATCGATATCCCGGGTTATGAGCTTGTGATGCCCTGGGATGGGGTCAAATTCGATGCGACAGGCCAGAACATCAAAGGCAGGGGCCTGATCGGACAATATCAGTTGACCAAAGAAGGGAAGATCGATCTCGAGATCATCTATCCTTTCGACCTCGCTACCGCGAACATGATCTATCCGTTCCCCGGGTGGAAGTAGGACGAAAAAGGGGCAGCGTTTCATGGGAATGGGCCGTCGAACCCCTGCCCCTTCTTCGTCCGAACTTTTCAGAGGCCTTCGCTGAGCCTCGGAGATAAGAAGCGATGATCCTTCTCGACGCAATCCTTCAGGGGATCCTCATGGGCCTGCTTTTTGCGTTGGTGGCCCTGGGCCTTACGATCATCTTCGGCGTGATGGACATCGTCAATTTCGCCCACGGCGAATTCCTGATGATCGGGATGTACACGGCCTACTGGACGAGCCTTCTTCTCCATGTGGATCCCCTGGTCACGCTTCCTGCTGCCGCTGCTGTGGGCGTCCTTCTCGGGTTGGCCTCTTATCACTGGCTCGTCAAACACCTCCTGCGCGGTCCCATGATCGCTCAGCTTTTCGGAACCTTCGGGCTCATGCTCTTCCTTCGGTATCTCGCGCAATTCCTTTTTGGAACCGATTATCGAATCGTCCAAAAGGGACTCCTGGTCGGCAAGACGCTCTCTCTCGGGCCTTTTCGGCTCGACTGGACGAGGATCGCTGCCGCCCTATTGAGCCTGGTCGCCTTTCTTCTGGTCTACTACCTTCTCCATCGGACCAAACTGGGCAAGGCCCTTCGGGCGACGGCCCTGAACAAGGAAGCAGCCTCCTATATGGGCATCCGAACGGAGAGGATGAACGCCTTGGCCTGGGCTATCGGGGGCGGAACGGTAGGCATAGCCGGAGGCCTTCTGGTCAACTTCTGGTATGTGTATCCCACCGTCGGCCTGCTTTTTGTCATGATCGCCTTTGCCTCCGTTGCCCTCGGTGGATTCGGAAGCATACAGGGTGCCTTTTTTGCCGGTCTTCTCATCGGTATCATCGAGATGCTCTTTCCCATGATCGGACATCTTGTCGGCTCCGACTTCATCGGCCCCCATTTCAAATTCACCGTTGTCTATTTTGCCTACTTCGTGATTGTGGTGGTGAAACCCCAAGGGCTCTTCGGATGGAAACACTAAGAGACGCTTTCGATTTCAGTGACTTCTCAAGGGCCGAACGGGTTGTCTTTGGCCTCTTTACCCTTTTCCTCCTGATCTTCCCCTGGCTCGGAGCGGGATCCTTCGTGAAGGTGGTGATGATCCAGTTTCTTCTCTTTTCGCTTTTTGGGATGGGGTGGAATACTATCGGCGGCTATGGAGGACAGGTCGAGCTCGGCAAGGCCCAGTACGTGGGCATCGGCGCCTACACGGTTGCGCTCATGATGGTCTGGTGGAACATCCCTTTTTGGATCTCCACGCCCATCGGTGTCCTTATCGCTATTGGCTATTCTTTCATCATCGGCTATCCCCTTTTCCGGCTGAAAGGCCACTACTTTGCCATCGCCACCATCTGCACTTCCCTCGTTCTTCAGGACATTTTCATCAACTGGAAGCTCGTGGGAGCGGCCAAAGGGGTTGAACTCCCCATCCACGATCATCCGGATTTCCTCTACATGCAGTTCAAATCGGATACCTACTATTTCTACTTCATCATGGCGCTCTTCTATACGGCCGTTTTCTACATGAACTGGTTTCGGAAGTCGAAGCTCGGATATCAGCTTCGAATGATCAAAGATGACGAAGAGGCGGCTGAAAGCCTGGGTATCGATGCCCGGTGGTGTAAGATCAAGGCCTACTCCATTGCCTCGGCTTTCGTCGCCGTGGGAGGAGGCTTTCTTGCCGTTTACAACCTTTATATCGATCCCTACTCTGTCATGGATCTCGACCTTTCCATCAAGATCGCCCTCATGGCCATGCTGGGAGGAGCGGGCTCCATGTGGGGACCGATCATCGGCGCGGCCTTTCTCGTTCCTCTTGATCGTTTCTTAGGGAGCTGGCTCGGGGGCCAGAGGGGCCTGATCGGAGTCGATTTCATGATCTATGCTGCCCTGATCATGGTGGTTTCGGCTTACCAGCCCCGTGGCATCTGGGGCATCATCGAGCAGTTTCGGAAAAAGAGTTAAACCGGAGTCGAAATCGTGCCATTTCTTGAGGTGATCGATCTTGTCAAGGACTTTGGGGGGCTCGTGGCCAACCACCACGTGTCCTTTCACATCGAAAAAGGCGAGATCATCGGTTTGATCGGCCCCAACGGCGCAGGAAAAACGACCCTTTTCAACTGCATTGTCGGCTATCACAAGCCCGATTCGGGAAAGGTGATCTTTAAAGGAAAGGATATCACGGGGTTTAAACCCTTCATGACGAACCGGGAGGGAATCGGAAGAACCTTTCAGCTCATGAAGGTCACGGCAGGCATGACCGTTTTGGAAAACGTGATGGTAGGGGCCTTCTGCCGAACCGATGTGCGGAACGTCGCTCGACAAGAGGCCATGGCCATTCTCGACTTTCTCGGACTTCGGGATGTGGAGACGTACCATCTGAACGAGCTGCCGATCGCGATTCAGAAAAAGGTGGGGTTGGCTCGAGCTCTGGCCACCAAACCGGAGCTTCTCATGCTGGATGAGGTCGCTTCCGGCCTCAACCCGAAGGAGACGGAGGATCTGGTCGGTATCCTGAAACGGGTCCACACCGAGAGGAAAATGACGCTGTTCCTTATCGAACATATCATGGAGGTGGTGATGCCCATCTCGCAGCGCGTCATCGTTCTCGATGGCGGCGAAAAGATCGCCGAAGGGCTCCCCCAGGAGATCGTCAAGAATGATCGGGTGATCAAAGCCTATCTTGGAGAGAAGTATGCTCAGAGTCACTGAGATCGAGGTTCGATACAGTGGCGTTCCTGTCATCCATGACGTCACCCTCGAGGTGCGCCGCGGAGAGCTGGTGACCGTGGTCGGTTCGAACGGGTCTGGAAAATCGACCCTTCTTAAGACGATTGCAGGCGCCCTGCGGCCAACCAAAGGCTCGATCCGGTTTGAAGATCACGAGATCAGTCGCCTCTCGACGCCGGAGATCGTCCGCTTGGGAATCACCTACATCCCGGAGGCTCGTCTGATTTTCGGCCCCCTCTCCGTGGAAGAGAATCTCGAGTTGGGAGCCTATACCGTGAACGATCCAGCCGAGGTGCGAAGAAACCTCGAATATGTTTACCATCTCTTCCCTCGACTGGCTGAGAGGCGTCTTCAATCGGGAGGAACGCTCTCGGGAGGCGAGCAGCAGATGCTCGCCATCGGAAGAGGTTTGATGTCCAACCCCAAGCTCCTGATGCTCGACGAACCTTCCCTTGGCCTCATGCCGAGGCTTGTCGACGAGATGCTCGAGGCCGTGGCGAAATTGAAGGGAGCAGGAAAGACCATCCTCCTCGTCGAACAAAAGGTTCGCGAATCACTCGAACTGGCAGATCGGGGTTATGTGCTTCAGACCGGCCGAACGATCCACCAGGGAACCGGTCCGGAACTTCTAAACGCCGAGGTGATCAAGAAGGCCTTTTTGGGCTTGTGAGCCGAGTTATGCCAGTGATCCTAACACGAGAAAATATCAGAAGCCTCCTCACCATGGAGGAGGTGATGGAGGCCTTGAAGGAGGCCTTTCTCTCCTATTCCCGGGGAGAAACCGTGGTTCCCCTCAGGCTTGGCTTGGAGGTGACGCCTTATCAAGGGATCTCTCTTCTCATGCCCTCTTTTCAAAAAAATCCGGATGGACTGGGAGTGAAGCTCGTCTCCGTCTTTCCGGAGAACGTGAAAAAGGGGCTTCCGACGATCTGCGCTTACTATCTCCTCTGTGATGCTCAAACAGGTAGACTACTGGCCCTGATGGACGGCGCGATGCTCACAGGCATTCGTACGGGGGCGGCTTCGGGGCTGGCCAGTTCCTATCTCGGAAGAAAGGATTCGAGGGTATTGGGTCTTTTGGGTGCAGGGGTTCAGGCCCGTTTTCAGTTGGAGGCCATGAAGGCCGTCTTCCCCATGCTTCGGGAGCTCTATGTCTTCGATGTGGACAAAAAGCGAAGCGCCCGGTTCATCGAAGAACTTCCCTCGGACCTGCGAATGGAGGCGAGGGTAGCCCAAAGCCCTGACGAAGTCGTTTCGAGGGCCGACGTCATCGTTACCGCGACCACCTCCCGCTCCCCTGTCTTTCAAGGGAAGCTCTTGAAGGCAGGGACCCACATCAACGCGATTGGCGGATTTACGCCTTCCATGCAAGAAGTGGACGAAGAGACCGTGCTTCGCTCGAAGGTTGTGGTCGACACCTTCGAAGGATGTTTGAGCGAGGCGGGCGAGATTCTCATCCCGATCCAAAGAGGGGTCTTTTCGAAGGATCGTATACATAGCGATCTTTCGGGCCTTGTTTCAGGAAAGCAAAGGGGCCGAGAAGACGAAAGGGAAATCACCCTCTTTAAGTCCGTGGGAACGGCCATCGAAGATCTCGCAGCAGCCCGTCTCGCCTATCAAAAAGCCTTAGAAAAAGGTATCGGCCTTCCCTTCGAGATTTAGAAAGGGGGTCAGGTCTATATTTTTAGCATTCCCTCTTCGCCCCTTTTTCGACAGGATCACTCCCTCTTTCAACCCTGATGGTGCAAAGATGCCTCCACAAAGGGGCCCCCTGAGGGCGCCAAAAGGGCCTTGTAGCGGCAGCTTAAACGAGCGTGATGCTAAAAAAATAGACCTGACCCCGGGTCTCAGGCTCCCAAGTAGAAACGCTTGACCTCTTCGTTGTTGAGGAGGCCTTCGCCGGTGTCTTCGAGGCGATTGACCCCAAGGTCGAGAACGTAGCCCCGATGGGCCAACCGCAAGGCCTTTCTCGCATTCTGCTCCACGATGAGGAAAGTCACCCCTTGTTGATTGATCGCGTTGATCTCTTCGTACATGTCGTCAATCACCCTGGGAGCCAAACCCAAAGAAGGCTCGTCCAGCAGGATGAGTCGGGGCTTGATCAGGGAGGCCCGCGCCAGGGCCAGAACTTGCCTTTCCCCTCCGGAGAGGGTTCCAGCCTTCGCCCTTTTCTTCTTCTCCAGGAGAGGATAGCGTGCAAGAATCTCCTCGATCGCCTTCGCCCTCCTGGATAGATCGCCCAACGGGTATGCCCCCATCTCCAGATTTTCCATGACCGTCAAGGAAGGAAACACGTTCTTCCCCTGAGGAATATAGGCCATGCCCATTCGAACCTTTTCTTCCGGCTCTTTTTGGGAGATCTCCTCCCCCAAAAATTGAACCTGACCTCCCTTGGGCTTGATGAGACCAAAGATCGTCTTAAGAAGCGTCGATTTCCCGGAACCGTTTGGCCCGATGATGCAGACGATCTCCCCCGAAGTGGCCTCGATCGAAACGCCGTGGAGTACCTCGATCTTCCCGTAGCCCGAATGGACGTTCTGAACTTTCAACATGCCTAACCTACCCCGTGCCCATTTTTCCTTCGACCGGGAATCCGCACAGCTCCACCTCACACCCCCAAGTAGGCCTCGATTACACGGGGGTCCCCTTGAATCTGCCTTGGCGTTCCTTCGGCGATCTTCTCGCCGTTATCCAGTACAAAAACCCACTCACAGAGCTCGATGACCACATCCATATTGTGTTCAATGATAAAAAAGGCCATGCCCCATTCCTTCATCCTGGCGATCAGCTCGAGAATCGTTCGGATCATCACAGGATTGATACCCGCGGTGGGTTCATCGAGGAGGATCATTTGTGGCCGAGCCATTAGGGCCCGGCCGAGCTCCAGCAGTTTCTGTTGGCCGTAGGAGAGGTTTTCGGCAAATTGGTCTTTGAGATGGGAAAGTCCTACCAGGTCGATCAGTTCCAAGGCCTTCTTTCGATTCTCCCCCTCTTCCTTCCGAACCTTTTTCCGCCGAAGGCAGAGAGAGGCCAAGCGCTCTCCGGCCTGGTGAGGCGAAGCCATCAACATGTTTTCGAGAACCGTCATTTTGGGCAAGACACGAGCCCTCTGAAAGGTCCGAACAATTCCTCCATGGGCCACCTTGTAAGGTGGAAGCCCGTCGATTCGTCTTCCTTTGAATGCGATTTCACCGCCATCAGGACGGAGGAAGCCCGTGATCAAATGGAACAGGGTCGTCTTCCCGGATCCGTTCGGTCCGATGAGGCCTGTGATCTTACGGCCTCCGATGGCGAGGGAGCAATCTGAGACAGCCCGAATCCCTCCAAAAGACTTATTGACCCGTTTTAACTCTAACATCGACAGTCTTTCCCTCTTCTCTCAGAATCCCCTCCGGCCGGAAGATCATGAGGATGACCAGAAGGCCTCCAAAGATCATCTGTTGAAGGGGCGCAAGGTATCGGGTCCATTCGGCGGGAAGCCTGAGGAATCGTAAGGATTCCTGGAAAAAGATCAAGACGACCGCGCCCAAGAAGGGACCCCACTCCGTTCCCTTTCCGCCGAGGACCACGATGAGCAAGACGAGGATCGTCTCAAGAAGGGTGAAATCCCCGGGGCTGATGAAGGTTGTGTAATGTCCCCACAGGGTTCCTGCGAGACCTGCCAGGACAGAGCCGATGACAAACGATTTGATCCGAAAAAGAAAGACGTTCTTTCCCAAAGCGACGGTCGCTACCTCGTCCTCCCGGATCGCCTTCAGCACCCGGCCTAAGGGGCTTCGAACAATCGAGCGAAGGACGAAGAAGGTGAGGGTGGCAAATCCCAGGGTCAGCAAGAGATATTGTGGTAGGGTAGCGAAACGATAGGAGAAAAGAACGGGTTTGGGAATTCCAGGAAGCCCCATAGGTCCCTTGGTCAACCAGACTTCATTCTGGAAGATCATCCGGATCATCTCGCCAAACCCAAGGGTGGCGATACCAAAATAGTCGCCCCGAAGTCTCAGGCTTGGAATGCTCAGGAGAAAGCCCGAAAACCCGGCAGCGATCAAGGCGGCGACCAAGGCCCATTCAAAGGCTACGCCGTGGAGGGTCAAGAGGGCCGAGACATAGGCTCCAATCCCGAAGAAGGCCACGTGGCCGAAATTGAAAAGACCCGTATAACCCACCTCCAGGTTGAGGCTCATGGCAAAGATCGTGTAGATGAGGATCATGATCCAGAGGTGAAGGAAAAGATCCATCGTTAATCCTGCTCTCCATAGAAAACCACGGGTCTCACCAGGAGGAGGACGACCATGATCGCAAAGGCGATGGCATCCTTGTAGCCTGGCGAGATAACCAGAACGCCCAGGTTTTCGGCCAAACCAATAGCGATCCCGCCCAGGAGGGCGCCCCAAAGATTTCCCACTCCTCCCAAAAGGGTCGCGGCAAAGGCCTTCACGAGATTGATCAGGCCCATCCCCGGTTGAAGATTCGTATCGAGGGCGAGCAAGATGCCTCCGATACAAGCAAGAGCGGAGGAGACAACCCATGCTGCTTGGATGGCCCTTTTGGTGTTGAGGCCTGTCACGCGAGCGAGCTCCAGGTTATCTGAGACAGCCCTCATCGATTTCCCGAGCTGCGATCGGTGAAAAAGAAGATAGACGGCCACCACACAGACCATCGTGGTCAGAAGAATGGCGATTTGGGTCGGCGTGAGGCTCATGCCAAGGAGTCTCCACCCGCGCTTGATCTCAAAGCCGTAGGTCCTCAGTTCTGCACCCC
>Ga0123519_10001367_pt1 | contig 41619 bp, 36 predicted proteins | sample YelNatPaOPRAMG02_FD_87396 | JGI IMG/M metagenome (GOLD analysis project Ga0123519, IMG submission 87396) | Hot spring microbial communities from Yellowstone National Park - Yellowstone National Park OP-RAMG-02 (version 2) | ecosystem: Environmental > Aquatic > Thermal springs > Hot (42-90C) ...
CGGGCGATGATTGCCATGCTGGAAAAAATGGTAAAAAGGGAAGGCTTCGGAGATGTGCTGGCGGATGGGGTGAAGAAGGCGGCGGAGAGGATAGGGCGGGGATCCGAGAAATTTGCCGTCCACATCGGCGGACAGGAGCCCGGCATGCACGATCCTAAAGGTGGTTTCTTCGCCTATGCGGGTAAACCGATGGGCTCAATGTACCATATGGATGCCACTCCTGGCAGACATACCGCCGGGTTTGGTCCGACTGCATTTAAAACCTACCTGATTAACGCAGCAGGATTATGCCTCCATGGTGATCTGGCTGCGAACCCTGAAAAATACATCGAAGGTTTTATGCGAGCGGTAACCGGCTGGGACTGTACCTTAGAGGAACTGCTCAAAGCAGGCGAAAGAATCGGCACCATGAGACATCTCTTTGGCTTACGTGAGGGTGATAATCCTTTGCTGCGCAGGGTGCATCCGCGGATTGTTGGTGATCCTCCGTTCACCGAGGGGCCAACCGCGGGAGTGACGGTGGATCTGGCGGCACAGGATTACTGGAATCTGGGAACTCTGGACTGGGACCGCGTCACCACTAAACCCAGCCGGAGGAAGCTACTGGAGCTCGGTTTAAACGATATTGCTGATGAGCTGTATCCGGTTACTCCACCCGGACAGCGCTGAATATAACCAGATCCATCTTCCGGGTAAATAGGTTGAACATCATTGATTTGCAGGCGCCGGCTCCTCAAGGAACTGCTGGTTTTAGAACGGCAATGGCGGAAGAGTTGAAAAAACAAATGCCTGCTGGTTTATAATTATCTTAAAAGGGTCAGGAAGTGAGAATCGATGTTTAAATGCAGGCTGGAAATGTATGGATTGCCACCTGAGATTACTCCTCTGAGGGCAATCGAGCTTGAATTGAGAGACGGCGCCACCATGGCAGAGGTAATTGCTGCTCTGAAAGAGAAGATACCATCCCTGGAGGGAACGGTGATCCGCCGGGGAGAAAACCGGCTGGAAGAGCTTTATAAGTTTAACGTCAACGGTCATTTCTATTTCGATGGGATGGATTTCCAGTTGCATCAGGGGGACCGGATTGCCCTCCTTGTACCGGCTACCGGTGGCTAGCTTCCCGCATGCATACTGCAGGTTCTGGCAACAGGTTGGTCCCGTCTAGCAGCGTTTCAGCGACCAAATCCTCATTGTCCCTGATCAGCCTTCCTGTTTCTAAGTCGCTTCCTGGATATCATTCACTCAATGCGTGGTGATACAATATAGGTATGAGGATAGGCGCGTTTGAGATTCGTGAACCTCTGCCTGAGATACAGGAACCGGATGCACTGGCTATTTTACGCCCCTGGATTGATGCCGGTAGCTGCGGTACTCTGGTTATCAACTGGCTGGAAAAATTATGTCAGGCAAGGACACTCGGTGAGCTCCACAGGCCGGGCATCTTTTTTGACTTTACACGCTATCGCCCTACACTTTTGAGGCCTCAGGGAAGATATCAGGTGATTCTTCCCAACACTTACGTGACTTATGGCACTTTGCCCGGAGGCAGGGATTTTCTCTTCTTCCATCTGCTGGAACCGCACATGTTCGGTGAAGTATATGTGGCATCCATTCTCAAGTTGCTAGAGCTGTTGAATGCCAGAAGGTACCTGCTAATCGGCAGCATGTATGACTATGTGCCGCACACCAGACCGCTGCTGGTCAGCGGAGGAACCGCGGGTAAAACGCTTTCTTACCAGATGGAAATCGCAGGGGTGAGAGCCAGTCAATACGAAGGACCAACCAGTATAGTCTCACTAATCACGGAGCGGGCGTTTCGGGCGGGAATGGAAGCTATGACCATGATTGTGCACCTGTCCCAGTATACGGAACTTGAGGAAGACTATGCCGGGGCTGTACGGCTGATGCAGGTAATTTCCTCGCTGTATGGAACTGAAGTTGATAAAGTCAGTCTCAAGCGGGCTGAAAGACAGCGGGAACAGATCAATGAAGCTGTCGCTGCCGATCCAGATATGAAGAGGATACTTGAACAATTGGAAGCTCATTACGACCTCAGGTATTCTCACAATAGACCCGAGAATCGGGAACAAACCCTTGCACCGGATGTGGAGAGATTTCTTAAAGAGATGGAAAAGAAGTTCGGGCAGGATAAAAATTGAGCTTGCCACTGGGAGCCTGCTGTTTTTATTTTCGCCTCTTCTCCGTATTGCCGGTCACTTTTTAATAAACTTCTTTGCCACTTTCTGATCATCAGGTTTAATATGCTTTTTTTCTGTTCTGACCCGCTTTTCAACACGGGATTCTGTTAGGAAACTATAATGAAAGTAAGAATATGTGCGGGAGGAGGGATACATGGCAGAAGCAAAAGAGGCAGAGGTAAAACAGGAAGAGGTCAAACAGGCGAGCAGTTCTGAAACGAAGGCTGTTCGCAAAAAGACTTCCTCTACCACCAGAAAAAAGATGTCAAAGGGTGATGTATATGAGTGTGAAGTGTGCGGCTTATCGGTGGTGATAGACGAAGTCTGTGGCTGCGCAGAGGTCTGTGACATCATCTGCTGCAGCAAGCCGATGAAGGAGAAGAAGATCAAGGTTAAAGCTACAAAATAGACCGGTTCTCCTCTCATCGAGCGTAATTGCTGGCTGGATATTTCCTCGTCTCCCATTCCAGCCAGCAATTTTTTTAAGGGATTCTGGTAAAGATAGCGACTAATGTAATAGGAGTAAAGTACTATATAGCATTCTGATACGAGAAGGTAGCGTTGACCCTTCACCTGTAAATGGTCACTTTGGGTGAATGGCGAGCTAATGGTGAAACCGACCTTCGCACAGGTCGGTTTTTTTATGCTAAGGAGGAGATAGTTCGTCTAGAAGAAGCGGAGATCTGTTTTCAAACTCAGAGATGATTTTGTATTTCCTTCATCCGGAAAGATTAACCATTTTCTAAATAAGTTCCTTGATCCGGAGGAGAAATTATGAGTTGAGTTTAATAGCATAAACGATAATCCAGCTTGACAGATAAATCAAGACGGAAGCGATGAACTTTTGCCTTTACGTGGTCACTTGGGCAAAAGGGAGTAATAGTGAAACCGGTCCGCAAGGACCGGTTTTTTCATTGAAAAGGAAGCTAATTTTAGCAGGGGGTGACCATCATGAAAATGCTTTTGGGTTTATTTATTGGCATGGTGGCTGGTATTTTACTGGCATTAGTATTGATCTACAGCCCTTTTTCAGCCAGAGCTGAAGAACCAGTTGTTGAAAATTCAGCCGATGGTCTGGCAGGTCTTTTGCCGGATTTCGGTAAGATTTACCGTGACTGTCTTGGCTCTCCTTTCCGCGAGGTTGAAAGTGAAATTTCCGATCCTGAAATCGCCGGTTATTACCGGAAGTTAATGGAAAAAACTGGACTCGACAGAATTGGGCTGGAACAATGAGAAAATCAGGAGAGGCTTTTCAGAGCCTCTTTAATAGTCGGGTAGCGGAAAGAAAAGCCGCTTGCCTGTAATTTCAGAGGAATAGCCCGCTGACTGGAAAGGAATACAGAAGCCAGTTCGCCGGCTGCTATTTTCAGCATCCAGGCGGGCAGTCCGGGTAGGAAAGGAGCCTGCTGGACATATCGGCAGAGCTGTCTCATCATTTCTGAATTACGCACCGGTTCGGGCGATGTAATATTCACGGGACCATTTACACCTGTGTTTTCTATCAAAAACGAGAATGCCTCTGCCAGGTCTTCTTCATGTATCCAGGACATCCATTGACGTCCGCTTCCCCAGCGGCAGCCAAGATTTATTTTTGCCAGAGTGATCAGTCTGGGTAACATACCACCCTTGAGGCTTAAAACGTTCCCTATGCGGCAAATTACAACACGAGCTTTGAATTTTGCGGCTGCCATTGCCAGGCTTTCCCATTTCTCCGCCAGCCTTGCCAGAAAATCCCTGCCAGCGGGTTCCTGTTCAGACAAAACTGCCTCACCCCGATCGCCGTAATAGCCAGTACCCGAAATACTGAGGAGACTTCTGCCTGTATTTTCCCGGAAAGCCAGAGCTTCGACCAGTCGGGAGGTTACGGTAAGGCGGCTCTTTGAAATTTCTGCTTTTGCCAGGGGAGTCCAGTATCTGAAAATCGATGCACCAGCAAGATTTATAATAACGTTATTATCTGCAATGGCGTCCTGCCAGATGCCGGGTCTTGTGGGATTGTACTGAATAAGTGTTGCATATTGAAGCAGGGGATTGAAATAAACCAGGCGTGGAATAGGTTGCCGGGTTAGGATGGTAACCCTGTACCCTTTTTTCAAAAAATGGGATAGAAGTATGTTCCCAACCAGACCGGTTCCTCCGGTCATCAGAATGCTTGGAGGCATGCTCTTTCCCACTTCACTGGTTAATCTGATGGATTAATCACATCATATCTTCATCTTCCTAAGTTTGCAATCTGGATGAAATTGTCGGGATTGCTGATATAAGTATTTTTGGTTCATCTGCACTTGCACGCATCGCACATAATTCATATACTGAGGAAAATACCAGCGCTGTTGTTGCCGCATTTATCAGGAGAAAATGGCTTTGGACGACGCTTCAATGAAATCAGTTGTAAAATCTAAAGTGGGTTCCGGAGTATTTTTTGGCTGGTGGACTGTGATGGCTACCGGCATTTTAAATATCATCGGGCAGGCGTTTTATCAGTACGGGATATCAGCGCTTTTCAAGCCAATTGCATTGGATTTGGGATTTAATCGCACCATGACTTCAACCGCGGCTGGCATAGGCAAGCTTGAGGGTGGTCTGGAATCTCCAATCAGCGGCTGGTTGGTAGATAAATTCGGTCCGAAATGGGTGATTTTCGGAGGTGTATGCCTGATCAGTGCAGGGCTGCTGCTAATGAGTCTGGTACATTCTGCCTGGAGTTATTATCTGGTCTGGGGAGTAGCAATCGGAACCGGCATTAATCTGAGCATGACGATCCCGATTGATAAAACGTTGACCAACTGGTTTATCAGGAAGCGGGGCATTGCCATGGGCATTAAATTTGCCTGCATCGGCATAGGGGGAGCTGTAGTAATCCCTGTGGTTACCTGGTTGATAGAGCACGTTGGCTGGAGAATGACGACCACAATCTGGGGGATTATGATGTTTGCCAGTTTGCTGCTGGTAGTATTTTTTATCAGGCAAAAGCGACCGGAATATTACGGTCTGCTACCGGATGGGGCAAAGCTAGAGGAAAATCGGAATTCCTCTGATTTAATCAATACCGGTGTTGAATATGCAGCGAGGAGTCAAGAAATCGAATTTACGTTGCGGCAGGCATTAAAAACTTCTGCTTTCTGGCTGTTCCTTGTGGCTTATGCCTTCCAACTCGCAGGACAAACTGCTATCAGTGTGCATTTGATCCCGCTCCTGACGGACAGAGGTATTGAGGCGATGCTCGCCGGGGCTATGATGTCTCTGATGTTGATTTTTACCATTCCTTCCCGAGTTTTAGGTGGCATAATTGCGGATAGAATACAAAAACAGTACCTATCTTTTATAATTGGGGCAGCGTTTTTATTACAGGCTTTGGGTATTGCTGCATTCCTGATCAAACCGGGTATACCCACAATTTATGTATTTCTGATTCTTTATGGATTCGGTACCGGAGCGGCACCCACACTGGCTGTTCTGATCAGGGGGCGTTTCTTTGGTAGGAAGGCTTATGGTTCTATTTCGGGAGTGTCATCTTTTATCATGGGACCAGTAGGTATCATCTCACCCATCTACGCCGGCTGGGTTTATGATACTACCAGAAGTTATGTCACTGCGTTCATAGTCTTTGGATCCCTGGCTGCTCTGGCTGCTTTGCTGGTCTGTTTCGTACGCCCGCCAGTTCCCTTTTCTCGATCGTCCGATACCGACCGGTTTATATAAAATTATCGGATGCGGGGTCCGTTTTCAAGTATTCCAGAACACGTTTCGGACTGCTGGATGGAGACGCAAACCCACTTTCTCAACTGCCTGTTTTCTGATCCGGTTAAGTTCTTTCATCTTCTCTTCAAATTCACCCCTGGAGTACAGTCTTTCAGGGTGGAGGTAGATATCATCCACCGTCCGGATTGCCCTGGGAACCTTTAAACCGGTTGGGGAGTCAACCCAGTCTTCCAGACCTCCCCGGAGGAGTGAATCCAGAATGCCGATCGTGAGTTCAAGCCGAATCTGGAGAAAATGCTCACCTTCCCCAATCCAGCCGGTGTTCAGAAGATAGAAGTTCAGGTCTGGCTGATTCTTGATGATTTCATAGAAAATGTTGGCATGCTCCGCGAGGTCACCGGCAATAAACGGGTCATAGAAAAATTCAGTCCTGATTTGTCCGGCTCTGGTAGGATCCCCTGCCGAAGATTCCATCGCCTGACCAAGAACCATGAAAGCCGCAGCCTGTTCAGCGGTTAATCTGGAGATGGCGGGGATGAGCGGACCCCGCGTGATCAGAATCAGGTTGTTGATTTTATCCACGTCGATAAAGGGGCTGGCATGCATGAAATCCCTTCTTAAAATGACAGCCCGCCCGTTTGAAGTCCGCTGGAAATCGTAAAAATCAAAGTCTCCCTGTTCGGTAACCTGGACATTTTCGCAAATTGTATCGGGTTTTAAAAGCCCGTAATAAATTTCGGTTTGTTCTCCCGGATTAACCCCTTCGGTTTTCACAAAGATACCTCCGGCTTCGAAACCGTGGAATGAGCCGTCAGGCATCAGAGTACCGCCATCGTCCTGAACCAGCCAGGATTTTTCGTGCCCCTTGCGGGCGATAATACGTGATGTGGTGGTGGTTTTTCCATTGGCACTCAGGGCAATCAGCAGAGTCCGCCTGAGCTGGTAATTCCCGTGAATATTTTCCAGATAATCTTCACGGCAGCCGGCATGAAGGAAAATCCCGCCCCTGCGGGTTTTGGCTGCCCAGTCTTCAGCCGCAAATACCCCTTTTTTGAATTCACCAATGTAGTTACCATTACGGATGATTTTAACGAACCGGCCATCCTTCAGCATCGCCAGTCTGATGGTAATATCTTTCTGGGGCAACGGCTTGCTTTTGTTTGCTTCAAAAGAGCTGTCAGCAAAGAAAATTATTTGATAGGTGGGTTTCAACCCTTTCAAATTAACCGGCCTAAACAGGTTTCTTCCTCCGCAGGCGACGTGGGCAAACTTTGCCGGTACGATCAGCCGGACTGTGGTTTCGCTATCTGCTGAGCCGACCTGGCAATCGCAACTGATCAGGGTCTCCCTGCGCAATACTGCCTCGCACTCCTCAAGCAACCAGCGTTCTTCATCACCAAAAACCGAGTCCACACTGTTTTTTGTAAACATGGCCGACCGCGAGGTGGGCTCACTCTCCGCAACATAATTGTTATAAATGGTTTTTTTCACCCCCGGCTCTTTTTCCAGGAGATTTCTCAATTCAGCATCAGTCGGGTTATCAATAAGCCTTCCTTCAGTAAGAGCTTTCTCGCGAATTCTTTCCGCTGTCAGGTAAAATTCTTCCAGATCAAAACTTGCCATAAATTATAACCTTCCAGATTAACATATTCGACATCACGGGTGGTCTTCAAGTTTTATATCATTATAGATAAAATTAAGCATAGACGCAAAGAAAAGGAAACGCGGCGTAAGTAGAGAGGGGGCAATTCGGGTTGCTGGAATATTTTTGGTCGGAACTAGATCGGCGGCACCGGTAATATACTCTGTGGAATAGGCTGGGGAATAGAGTTGATTACTACCGAAGGAGACGGTATGGCAGTCAGACCGTAGGCGATCAGGGTTATAGCAATCAGCGCGGTAATCAGCGCCCAGGTCGCCGGACTCAGTCCCAGTACCAGCGCCGGACATGGGGTCGCTTTAGTCAGGTTATGTGAAATTTCCTGCTTTAAATGCTTCCTGAAGTCTGCTGGAGCTTCAACCGGAATGCAGACTTTTTTTAGCCAAACTCGCATTTTTTCTTCGTTATCGGGTTCAAACATTTGCTTATCCTTCCGAATAACAAATCTTCAATCAATAATTTAGTCGTTCTAAATGCAATTATCCCTTGCGACTTTCCCTCAGAAGGTCGCGCAACGCCTTTCTGGCGCGGCTGAGCAATCCCTCAATTGATTTAGGCGAACGATGGGTAATCTGGCATATTTCAGAAACGGGCATATCCTCGACGTATTTTAAAAGTAGGACCTGGCGGTAATCAAACGGCAGCCTGTCTAGAGCCTGTTCGATTGCCAGTCTTTCTTCAGCAGATTCGAGGTATTGATCTGCGGACACACCTTTATCCATAAAAGCATTTTCATCGTTATCGTCTTCCTGGGATTGACTGTGAAAATTTTTTTCCCGCTTTAGTTTACGATAGTGGTCGGCAATTTTGTGATGGGCGATACTGACAAGCCAGGTATAGATATGGCTTTTACCTTTAAAATTCCGGGCTGATTTGATTGCGCTGAGGAAGGTATCCTGTACGATATCCTGAGTGATGGAATGGTCCCGTCCTACTTCATGATAGACAAAGGAGTACAGCCTATCGAAATAAAGGTTAAAAATTTCCTGTATAGCCTCCGGCTTACCCGAGCGTAAGCGCTCGGCAAGTCCGGTTTCCTCAGAAGAAACAGGGATTTTATTTAGTTGTACTGCTGTTCTGGTTATCTCTGTGTCCTGCCCTGCCATGACCCTTTATGGCCCTCCAAACCGGTTTGCCCGCTATCATCTTGTTGATTTGGTTAATTATATTAATCTTTTGATTTTGATAAAATATTGTAACTTGCGCCTTCAGGCAGGTTAATAGTATTTTAGTAAGAGATAGAGGGATACCATCGGATATCAGCGACTTAAAAACAAATTTCTGATATAGCAGGAGCCGAACGGTGGAAGGGTTTCACCATTGAATGGCAATAATGGCACTGCAGAAGTTGCATCTAGGGAGAGCAGGATGAACCGGGTTTTCCGGCATAATTTTCAATTAATTGCAGATAAGAGCGGGATACGACTTGATCGCTACGTGAGCGAAAAATATCCTGAGCTCTCACGCACTCGTGCCCAGAAGTTGATCGAGGAAGGCTATATTACTGTAAACAGCAGGATAGTCAAACCCAGCTATAAAGTCCAACCTGGAGATAAGGTTGAAATCCGCATCCCGCCCCCAGTGCCCACGACCATTACGCCGGAATATATCCCTTTGAAAATCATTTATGAGGATAGCGATTTAATTGTAATAGATAAACCTGCTGGACTAACTGTTCATCCTGCTCCTGGCCATTACACCCATACCCTAGTTCACGCCGTGCTCGCACATGCACCGGATATCGCAACAGGAGATAGCCAGCGACCGGGAATAGTTCACCGTCTGGATAAAAATACATCTGGTTTGATTGTGGTTGCCAGAAATCCAGTATCACACATGAATCTGGCGGATCAATTTAAAAAGCGAGAGGTAACCAAGGTTTATCTTGTGCTGGTGCAGGGACATGTCGCCCCGGAAGAGGGTATTATAGAGGCGAATATCGGGAGAAATCCCCACAATCGCAAAACCATGGCGGTTGTCAGCCGGGGCAGGGAGGCGCGCACAGCATACAAAGTGATAAGGTATGTGGACGGTTATACTTTACTGGAAGTCAGACCCAGAACAGGGCGAACACACCAGATCCGTGTACATCTGGCGGCTATCGGTCACCCGGTCGTGGGTGATGAGACATACGGAGGGAAAACGGAGATTCTGGAGAGGCAGTTTCTCCATGCTTACAGGCTTGGCTTCAGGTTGCCGTCCTCCGGTAAATACGTTGAATTTGAATCCCCATTACCTGGGGATTTGTCTCAGGCTCTGGAGAAAATTTCACAGGATAAAAATGTGAAATAATAAGCAAAATGCGCTAGAATTAGACAGAAGAATGGCTTAGAATGAGTAAGTCGAAATGCTTAAACGGTCGAATTTTATTGAAATTTTCTCCCGGGGAAAGAGATGAACGCTCGTATCAGGGAATTATGCCCTAATTGTATCGATTTCACAGATGTGGTTGAGAAGATCGAGATCGTGCGAGAGGATGAGGCATATCGGGTGGAAAAAACTGTCCGGTTCTGCCAGCTTTGCAAGCACGAATTAACCAATACGGTGACGCTAAAGTTCAAACATACTTAGGTTCACCGCCCTTAAATTAAGCAGTAAAATCAATATAGCGGGCTAAAGGAGAGGTTAAATCTGCCGGATTGCCCGACCATCTGGTAGAGGAAGCTGTGCTCAAGATCTGTAGCTCACGGCAAATCTCATCAGATATCACTGCTGGAATTACAGGAAGGTTCAGGCTATGGAAGAGACAGTCAGGGTAAGATACGCTCCGAGTCCCACCGGTTTCCCGCACGTAGGGAACATTCGGACAGCCCTGTTTAACTGGCTGTTTGCCCGGCATCATGGTGGGAAATTTATTGTGCGGATCGAGGATACAGATGTTGCCCGCACGGTACCCGGTTCACTTGAGGCTATTCTGGAAAGCCTGCGCTGGCTGGGACTTGATTGGGATGAAGGTCCAGAAGTAGGAGGTCCGCACGGTCCTTATTTGCAATCGCAGCGTTTGCCAGTTTATCAGGAAGTTGCTGAACGCCTGGTCAAGGAAGGTTATGCATATTACTGTTATTGTTCACCCGAAAGGCTGGAGGCAATGCGGCAGGAGCAGGTAAGGTTGAAACTGCCGCCGGGTTATGATAGGCACTGTCGTTGCCTGACCGATGCACAGCGGTCGGAGCTGGCTTTACAGGGTATCAAACCGGTTGTGCGGTTTAAAACGCCGCTGGAAGGACAGACAAAGTTCCAGGATTTGTTGCGGGGTGAAGTGGTTTTCGATAATTCAACCATTGATGATTTTGTTTTACTGAAATCGGACGGCTACCCGGTCTACCATCTGGCAAACGTGGTTGACGATCACCTGATGGAGATTTCCCATGTATTGCGTGCCGAAGAGTGGTTATCCAGTACGCCGAAACATATCATGCTTTATAATGCGCTGGGTTATCAGCCGCCGCAGTTTGCCCATTTACCCTCGACTCTGTGACCGGATCGCAGCAAATTGAGCAAAAGACATGGTGCAACAACTCTGATCGAGTATAGAGAACAGGGGTATTTACCGGAAACTATGATCAATTTCCTCGCTCTCCTCGGCTGGTCTCTGGATGAAAAAACCGAGATTTTCAGCAGGGAAGAATTGATCCGGTATTTTTCTCTGGAACGAGTAAGCCGAACCGCTGCGGTTTTCAATAAAGAAAAGCTGGACTGGATGAACGGCGTTTATATCCGCAAATTAAGTCCTGTCGAACTTGCCTGCAGGGCTCTCCCCTTTCTGGAGAGAGATCTGCCCCCGGATGTGGAACGCCCGCTCGATGAGGACTATGTTAGAAGTATTATTCCTCTGGTACAGGAGAGGGCCAGAACGCTGGTTGAGATTACCGATCTTACCGTCTTCTTCTTCGTGGATAAGCTGGAATACGCGACTGCCGACCTGATCATTAAAGGGAGTACCCAGCAGTTTACTTATAACGCCTATCTGGAAGCTGAGAAAATTATTGAAAAGACACCCTTCAATGCCGGAGGACTGGAAAAAGAGTTCCGTGCACTGGCGGAACGTCTGGGGTTAAAAGCGGGACAGCTTTTTTCATCGCTCAGGATGGCCATGACGGGCAGGACTGTCTCACCCCCGCTTTTCCAGACCATGGAAGTGCTGGGTAAAGAGCGGGTACAGGAGCGAATGCGGGTTGCTATTGGCAAACTGGAACAGATGCCTGCTTAGAGAATTCCCGTCAAACGGGAGGCTTTGTCAATGAAAAACCTGCTTGTCGGCAGACTTATACGAAGATTATAATAAGAAAAACGCTGATAGATTTTCTTCTTTCTCATGTGCCACCAGGGTACCAGTATGTCAGAATTTTATTCATGCAGGATCCGCCATTTGAACATTGACAGGGCAATCGAACAATTTCTGGCGAATGTAGATAACCTGGAACACCTGCCTTTTGTCACGGATGAAGAGGTGGCCAGCCTTTACGGGGCAGAAGTATCAGAGTCTCTAGCGATATTAGCCCTGTATAACCAGAAAGAAAAAATCTGTCAGAAATGCGATCACAAATGCTGTCCGCTCGTCAATTGTGAACTCTACCTTCCTCAGTTTTCCCGGTGCCCGATCTATCCCTATCGTCCTGCTTTGTGCAGGATGCATTTCTGCGATCATTTCCCGGTTGGGGATGTCTCTTTTATCCGGGAGTTTGCGGATATCTTTTTAAACGGTTTAATTGAGGCTAAACGGGCGGGAAAGCAGAAGGTCAATCTTTTTGATTGTCCTCCTCTGGGAAAACAGGTTCCAGAATTTATAAAGCAGGTGTCACCGCTGGTCGAAGCGGTGAAAGCGGGGGATTTAAAGGAGGCGGCTGCCAGAGATTTGATTCTAGCAGAACTGGAGAAGTATCTGGGGATCACCACAGGTGTGGAGGAGACACCTTCCCTGAAATAGATTAGCCGCAGTAAATGTGTCAAAAGGATCACCAATGCTTGAGGGTTATCGTGCGGTTGCTTTAACTGATGAAAAGGGCGATTTTTGTGCCAGAATCCTTGCCCAGATGGGGGCAGAGGTCATCCATATCTATCAACCTGGAGAGAACCCCGGTCTTAATTATGTAAACGAAGGAGAGCATTGCATTTCACTGAATCTGGCTAAAGAGCGGGGCGTTGAACTCTTTAAACATTTGATCAGCAGGACTGATTTCCTGATCGAGAGCCTGGAACCGGGGCATTTAGCCGGGCTGGGATTGGATTATAAGAATCTGCAACACCTTAATCCAGCATTGATCATGGCTTCCATCACCGGCTTCGGCCAGAGTGGTCCCTACCGGAAATACCGTACTTCAAATCTGGTTGCCAGTGCTCTGGGGGGACAGGCCTATATATGCGGTGAACCCGATCAGCCTCCGTTAAAGCCGCCTGGCAGGCTGGGCTACTGCATAGCAGGTCTTTTTGCGGCAAACGGAATTTTGATTGCCCTCCAGAAGCGACACTCTACCGGTCAGGGGGATTACATTGATATATCCATACACGAATGCCTTGCAGGAACGCTTGACCACGTGCTGGTGCGCTATTTTTACGAAAATGAGGTCGCTTCCAGACAGGGTAGCCTTTACTGGAACAGCGCATTCAGGATTTTCCCCTGTAAAGATGGATATATTCTACTTTCCCTGTTGAGGGATTGGGAAACTCTGGTTGGACTCATGAATGCTTCAGGAATGGCTGGCGACCTGCTGGAAGACAGATGGAAAAATGCCGGAGAAAGACTGAGAAATCTGGATCATATCATTGAGATAATCGAAAAATGGACCAGGTCTAATTCGGTGGAAGAGCTGGTTCAACTGGCGCAGTTAATGCGTTTACCCTGGGCCAGGGTGGCCACTCTTGATGACGTTCTGAACAATCCCCAGTTGAATTACAGGGGGTTTTTCCGTGAAGGCAGTGACTCCCGATCCGGAAAACGGTTCCGGTATCCTGGTTCTCCCTGTAAAATGGAAAAATCCCCCTGGAAGACCGGGTTAAAAGTCGTCCAATTCAAGGATTATAACCGGCAGATTTACAACAGGGACATGGGGCTAAGCGACACTGAATTAATAGACTTGACCCGTGAAGGGATCGTCTGAAAGACCGCCCTGACCCGCTGCGGTTAACCCTGTAAACTGCTCCCGGGGAAGCATTTGCGGAAGAATGCTGGATGCCCTGAATTCAATTTATTCAGAGAAAGCTCCCGCTTTAAAAGGGCGAGAGAGGAGATATCATCTCCTCTCTCATCTGGTAACTTAGTCTTCCGGCAACTACCAGTTTCGCGGGTACCCTGGATAGCTTCCCTGGCGGCTATCCATTTTACGGTCGCATTTATACCATAAAACAGGATGGATGGTCAAAGTTAAAAATAGCATGGAAATAAAACAAACGGGTTAAATGAGAGAAAATCCGGTTGATATGCAGTGGATACAGCCATTTTCATCCGTATTCTAACGAATTTGCATTTCAGTCTTAAAACCGTGAAAATGAAATTGCAACGGATATGCTGGATATCAGACAACCCGGCTATTTAAAACTTTATTGTACAGGAGAGCTGGAGAGAAGGGTAAAGGCTCTGGAAGCCCGCCTGGCAGACTGTGACATCTGTCCTCATCGCTGCGGAGTTAACCGCCTCAAAGGGCAGAAAGGTTTTTGTCGGTCAGGCTTCAAGCCCATAGTAGCTTCCTGCTGTGCCCATCATGGTGAAGAGCCTGCCCTTTCCGGCGAAAGGGGCTCCGGTACCATCTTCTTTGGAAACTGCAACATGCGCTGCGTGTATTGCCAGAATTATCAGATCAGCCAGAATCTCCAGGTTCAGGAGGGGATAGATTTCAGGGATTTAGCCGGCCAGATGCTGTATTTGCAGGACGAACTGGGTTGTCACAATATTAATCTGGTTTCACCTTCCCATTTTGTCCCTCAAATATTAAGAGCCGTTCTGGAGGCAGTACCTCAAGGGCTGCATGTACCTCTGGTTTACAATACCGGAGGTTATGATGCGCTGGAAACCATCCAGATGCTGGAGGGTATAGTTGATATCTACCTTCCTGATCTCAGGTATTCATCTGATGAAATGGCAGAAAAATATTCCGGGATTAAAAACTATGTCTACCATAATCGCAGGGCGATCAAGGAAATGTACAGGCAGGTTGGTGACCTGCAGGTTGATGAGGATGAAATAACCTATCGGGGAGTCATCGTTAGGCATTTGATACTGCCCGGTGGAATATCCGGTAGCCGGGAGTCATTGACCTGGCTAGCTCGCCAGGTATCCCCTTTAGTGACAGTCAGCATCATGTCACAGTACTATCCTTGCTACCTGGCACCAGGTATACCGGAGCTCGCCAGAACCATCACTTATGCAGAATACAAAGAGGTAGTGGATCTGGTTGAAGAACTCGGTCTGGAAAACGGCTGGCTGCAGGAAATGGATGCTCCCGAGCATTATCTGCCGGATTTTACACGTCAGGGACACCCATTTGAATCGGAAAAAGAGAAAAGCACAGACTAGGGCTTTCTCTTTTTATTCACAAAGGCGAACTGAATCTTTTTGCCGTTATGCTTTTTGTTCTTTTTATTGACACTGGCAATAAATTCTTTGAGATCGATCATTTTTTTTCTGCCATGGTCATTCTCATCCGTCGCTTTGAAATTTTCCGCCTTAATTTTAACACATAAGTTAGCTTTTACCAAATGCCAGCCGACGCTCAGAAACAGGGAGATTGCAAATTCTGGAAAATTTGCTAAAATATCACTGCTAACATCAACTATCTAATTTATCACTCCCGGCGAGCATAACCTGCTACTCAACCGGAAGTAAACGGTAAATTTATCTTTAAAGGCATTTGTGATAATATAGATTATTAGAACGCAGGAGTGTAGCTCAGCTAGGTAGAGCAGCGGTCTCCAAAACCGCCGGTCGCGGGTTCGATTCCTGCCACTCCTGCCATACAAGCCGAAGTGGCGGAAGCTGGTAGACGCGCCATCTTGAGGGGGTGGTGAGCGTAAGCTCTTAAGGGTTCAAATCCCTTCTTCGGCACCATAAGTTAATACTACCTGTTAATCGTATTGTTAACAGGTAAGCTTTAAAAAAGTAAATTACCTTATGCGGAAGTAGTTCAGTGGCTAGAATGCCTCCTTGCCAAGGAGGAGGTCGCGGGTTCGAATCCCGTCTTCCGCTCCATATTCAGGGCGACGTTGCCAAGTGGTTAAGGCAGGGGTCTGCAAAACCCCTATTCAGCGGTTCGAATCCGCTCGTCGCCTCCATTTTTAAAACCGCGATGTTGCCGGGGTGGCGGAATTGGCAGACGCAGAGGACTTAAAATCCTCCGCCCTCAAAAGGCTTGTGGGTTCGAGACCCTCCCCCGGCACTGTTATTCCTCAGATTTGATTATCATCTATGAAGCGCTATTTTCATTCCCCTGTTGTATGTTATATACTATTTAGACGCAGTTGCAGGAACGAGCATGGTTTTCCTGGTCGTAGCTTTAAGTTATCTCCTCGGTTCTATCCCGACTGCATATATAGCCGGGCGCTGGCTCAGGAGCAAGGATATCAGGCGGTTGGGGGATAGCAACGTGGGCGCAGCCAATGCATACCGTGAGCTTGGAGCCCTGACCGGAGTTGCAGTCGGTATTTTTGATGCGGCAAAAGGTGCTCTGGCAATCTACATCGCCCAGAGATTTTCTCTTCCTCAAGTTCAGGTTCTGGTGGCGGGCACTGCTGCCGTGATGGGTCATAATTTCCCGGCTTTCCTGGGTTTCCGGGGTGGTCGGGGGGTTAGCACCTCAATTGGAGTACTGGTTTCTACAGTTACTCTGCCGATGTTAATTCTGGCAGTTCCTACCATTATCACCCTGCTGATCACACGAAATGTGACAAAATCAATGGTAGTGATGTTTGTCCCGCTTTCTGGGCTGAGCTGGTGGCTGGGCTTCTCCGGTTTGCTGATCGGCTTCAGCATTTTTCTGCCCTGCCTTGTTGGTTTAACCCATCTACTGCGGACGAAACATATGCCAGCCAGGTTGAGTCCCTGAATTAAGGGGGATGCGGGATGGGAGTTTTGAGCTGAAAACCGGCCGAGACAAGCTGGCGTTTCAGGGCGGAGATCTTATCTACTGCTGCCAGTTCACCTTCCAGTATGCATTCTCCACCCCGGTGAAATTCTGCTGGGCCTATGTGGGCCAGGTTTGGATGAATAACGATATCGGCACCTTCTGTAACGGTTCTGGCAGTCAGGTATGTGGAGATATATATTGACTGCACCATCACCTGTAGGATACCGGGCTCTTTGTCTGGCTCTGTCTTACTGCTGAGATAGCGGGCTCTTTCCATCCTGTCCGGGGTTACATCTACTGCGATAACAAAATCGGCTCCCATTGATTTAACCACGCTGACCGGAACAGGGTTTACCAGTCCGCCATCCACCAGGTACCTGCCGTTTTTTTTGACCACGGTAAAGATTACCGGGATTGAGATACTGGCTCTGATTGCTTCCAGCACCGGTCCATCGGTAAGAATTACTTCATCACCCGTAATTATATCTGTCGCCACGCATGCCAGCGGCAGGCTCAGGTCGGAAAAATGTACATCTCCAATTAATCTCTCAAGGAGATTGGTGATTCTTTGCCCCCGGATGAGACCGCTTCTCGGTAAAGTGAAGTCAATCAGAGATGTTACGGCTACCCAATCCAGTTGCATCGCCTGTTTTTTCAACAGGGTTGCATCTTTTTTGCGGGCATAAAGTGCTCCGATGAGTGCTCCGATACTGGTACCGGCAATCATGTCCACCGGGATACCTTCCCTCTCCAATACCTCAAGTACCCCGATGTGCGCCAGACCGCGAGCATAGCCGCCGCCAAGTGCCAGACCTATTTTCTTTCTGCGGTTTCTTTCCACGGTCACATCCAGTATTTAAGAGGTTCAATACAAGTATAGCATGAGCGCCCGGTGCTCATGAGAAGAAAGAAATGGGGGCGATCGCCCCCATATGGTAAAACCCGGAACAGGAATTTACTCAGAGGGTGGTAATTTATCCCCGTCCAGACCGAGTTCTTTGCGAGCCTGATTATTGAGCTTTTCCAGGATTCTTAAAAGCTGAGCGCGCTCTTCCGCATTCAAAACACCCATAATCCGGTGGATGGGGCCTCTTTTTGTGGAGTATTCATAGGTTTTCTGCCCCTTTTCGGTGAGAGAAACTCTGACCAGATTCTTTTTATCCAGGTCATGAACCTTTTTGATAAATCCCTTTTTCTCCATCCGCTCGATCAAAGCCGATACCGTGTGGGGCTGCCGTACGATAAAGCGGGCAATTTCAGAGGGGGTTGCACGGTTCCCCAGAGCCTGGACGATAAACAGGACACCTGCCTGCTCAGGGGAAATACCGTATCTTTGCAGTTCCTTTTCTCTCGCCCGGTAAATGGCATAGCGTGTGTGAGTGAGAAATACCCACAGGTCATGATCTTCATCAGAGTAAGAATAATACCGCGTCTTAGGATCGTATTCCATTTTGCTCTATTTCCCTCGCATGCTATTTTTACTGTGGATCAAATCCACGTCTTTTCAAAAATCTCTCCTTTTTAATTTCAGGATTACAGAATCATTTTTCAATTTGCTGATAGCAGATATCCTATAATCCTTCGAATACGATGAGCTGTAATATTATAACACTTTTTCCCCGGTTTAAAAATCTTCATCGCTGGAAATGTTTCTTTCCCGACCGGGTAGTGAGCCCGAATTTAGTCTTAAATATAATATAATATGTTTATTCGTGGTTCAATAATTCCTGTACTCACGAAAATAATTCCAATCGGACGCACTGGGGGCGGGAATTGCTGGAGATTTTCATGAGATCATTAAATTATCTGCAGGCTTTCCTGATACTGCTTTCCTTTTTAGTCATCACGGGTTGCGGTAAGGCAACCCCGTCAATAACGACCGGTGAGATTGAAGCAACCGAATTCATGGGTGTGAAGCTTACCCCGATCAGCCAGCAGAGGAATAATGCGCTGGCAGGCACGCAGCATATTGACAGAGATACTTACAGGCTTGTTATTGACGGAATGGTGGACAATCCTCTGACCCTCAGTTACGCAGACCTGCTTGCCTATCCTCAGATCTCTAAATTAATGGATTTAAACTGTGTTGAGGGGTGGGATTTTACTGCCAAGTGGACGGGTCCATCACTGACGTCGATTTTTGATGATGCCAGAGTACAACCCGGAGCATTGATAGCTATTTTTTATACAGCTGATGATTCTGTGGGGTATACGTCACTCGATTTGAGCTATATTCGTGAAAAAAATATCATCCTTGCTCTGAAATTGAATGATGTTACCCTGCCCGAAGAGAGGGGATTCCCGTTTCAGGTGGTGGCTGAAAGCAAATTCGGCTATAAATGGGCTAAGTGGGTAACTCGCATTGAATTATCTGCGGACACCAACTTTCGGGGCTACTGGGAGAGAGCGGGATATAATAACGATGCTAATATAAACGGTCCGGCTTTCGAGCAGGGCAGGGGGTTGTTTGCACCCTGAGTCCATCATTGCCTCTGGTTTAATTAACTTGATATAGCTTCACCAAATTGATACGCATATTTCAGATATTTCGCCTGTCAGGGAAAATTAACATTTCGGGGAAAATTTACTATAATAAATATCGCATGCCAGCGTAGCTCAGTCGGCAGAGCAGCGCTTTCGTAAAGCGCGGGTCGCGGGTTCGAGTCCGGCCGCTGGCTGTGGAATGGTTTTTGATGAGCAGATTAATTGAAAAAATAACCCGTCTCCGTCAAAAAGCGCCCGAACCCATGGGTTTCGGGTTTGCCATCAACAGGACTCCGCCTGAGAAACCCCGCCTGCAGGTAATCGTTGCTGCTTCTTCAGAGAACCTGGACAGGTTTACCAGCTATCTGGCGGGGATTGATGGTCTGTTGCTGGAGACAGAAAAACCGGAGGACGTTCAATCCGGTAAGTTTTGTCGCGAAAGGGATGAGATTCCTGCCGGGATATGGCTGCGGAGTAAAGAGGCTTCACTGCTTAACCAGCAGATAGTCCCGGAGTGCGATTTTGTGGTCTTCCCGGCTGATATACCGCTCTCAGCCGTTCCTGAAGAAAAGACCGGCAGGATTCTGCATCTGGATTTATCTCTCGGAGAAATGCTGCTTAGAGCGGTGAATGAATTACCGGTTGATGCTGTTCTGGTCGCTGGAAACAATGGAGACAAATCTGTTACTTTGAATTATCTGCTCTGCATCCAGCGCGTAGCTTATCTTGTGAACAAGCCGATTCTGGTACAAATTCCCCTGAATGCAGGAAGCCGAGAATTGCAGGCACTCTGGGATACTGGAGTGGTTGGCGTGGTCGCCGAATTTTCTGATTCAGAATCTGCTGGCAAAATCCCCGGGTTGGTCGAACAGGCAGCCAAACTCTCTCCGCCAAACCTGCACAAAAAAGTAAAACTTAGCCCGATTATCCCTCGCCTCCAGCCAGAGGTGGCACAGCAAGAAGAGGAAGAAGAAGACGAATAAGCTGATACTCCCGTAACTCTTTCGGTTTTCCTGCAGTGCGCAAATTAAAGTTTACCGCTATTCTCCGGAAGCTGCCGCGTTTTCTGCTTTTCCCGTGCCTCACATGGGATATTTGTACTTGACTTATCTCGTACAGGAAAGTAGAATTGGCGCAATGAATGTAAACCGGCTGATACGCTCCCTCCCTCTGATTACGATTATTTTGTTGGTGGTATTAATTCCCTATTACACATCTGCAGAAAGTTTAAAGTGGTCGGCTTTTGAGATTCCTGCTGATGGACAATCAGGTAAATGGGTACTGGCTGAAGGATCAGATATTTTCTGTCTGGCTGTTTCCCCGGACGGGACTTTATACTGCTCAGCAAATCCCCTGCAAACCGTATACCGGCTGTTTAAATCCACCGATGGAGGGCAAAGCTGGCTGCCGATCGGCAGGGTAGAGGACACTATACGCAAAATTGTGATTGTGCCGGGTCATCCCGAACAGGTTTATTATGCCAGTATTTCAAAGGTCTTCAAGTCCTCCGATGGAGGCAATTCCTTTAAACCGGTGGTGCAGCATCCCGGAGGAGCCGGGGCAAATGGGATTGAAATTACGTCAATGGATGTGATTGATACTGGGGAAGGTAACCAGATCATCATCGGCACGCGTGACAATCATCCTGACCTGTACGGGGGTATCTATCTATTGGATGAAAACGAGCCATTTAATCTTCAGAATCTGAATGCCGGCGATTTAGATATTCTGGACGTAGTTTTTTCCCCTGCCTACGCAGACGACTGGCAGATTCTGGCAGTTGGAGCAGATGAAACTGGCACCCGGATTATGGAAAATATCCTGGGGGAAGGCTGGGGAAAGACCATCGGGGACGCCCTGATAGGTGGTATTTCTGCAACCTCTGCTGAGCTGGTTTTACCTGAAGACTATGCTTCTTTTGATTTCCAGGAAGGGCGGGAATTTTTTGTTTCTCTCAGTACCGGTGACGGCGGAGGGGACGTTTACCGGATAAGTGAGAAGCTGGCGCCCTCCCCTTCCAGTGCGATAGATCTCGAGATTGGTTTGGAATATGGCATGGAGAGCGTGGATGTGACCAGTCTGGCAATCGCGGGCAAAGGTGGAGATAGCGTGTTGCTGGCGGGTACAGGCGATTCTGCCAGAGTCTATACAAGTCTGGATGGCGGCGATCACTGGACTGTGAGCAAGAAATCTCCGACCGGTGAAAGGGTGACAGGTATAAGTTTGAGCCCTGGATCTGCTGCAGATGGTCTGGTTTATGTAGCGACGGCCGGCGTTGAAAGTGCTTTTTCGGTAAGCCGTGATAGGGGTTCAATCTGGGAACAGGTCGGGTTAATTGATACCCGTATTCTGGACATCATCGACCTGGCGGTATCGCCGGATTATGAGCATGACGCCACTCTTTTCCTTTTGACGGGCAATGTTGAGCGTAGCCTGTGGCGCAGTTCAGATGGAGGGAGAAGCTGGAGCAGGATTTTCTCTACCCTGGAGCCGCAGATAGACAGGGTGGATATGATTTTGCTTTCATCTTCTTACAGCCGCAATCGCGAATTTTACCTCAGCGGTATAAGCGAAGGAAAGCCCGCCATCTGGAGAATTAAAAATGAGGGGCAGAGTTTTCTTCGCCAGCTTTCCTTTGATCCAGTTACCCGTACCCCTGCCCAGGTTGATTGCTGGACAATAGCCCCGGATGATACGCTTTTTATCGGCAGTTACGATGGAAGCCGTGGGGTGGTCTATCAACTTCCTCCGGGTCGGACTTTCTACAATCGAAGGGCTTTTGCTGGAAACCTCTCCTTAAACTCTCTCGCACTTTCTCCCGCTTACCCGGAAGATAAAACTATTCTGGTGGGTAATACAGGTGGGAGCGTTTACATTTCTGAAGATGACGGCTATTCCTTTGAGCCTCTACCGCAGAACAGTGCTTTTTCTTCGCCGGCTGGGGCTGTCAGCACTGCGTTTGATGTCGATTTTATCCGTAACCATACGATCTATGCTGCCAGCAATGTGAAAGATGCGGGTATATACAGGTTTACTCTCGGGGGGAGAACAACCTGGAGCAGAATAGACAGGAATCTGCCAGAGGGAAACAAAATCGCTCAGATTTTAACCTCTTCCACAGGTCAATTATACGCGGTAGACCTGCAACCGGTGGATCTGACGGAAGAAAAGGGAGGAATCACACGCAGCCTTGACCCCTCCGCTAATGGAACAGGCTTTGATATGGTGGTCCGGGGGCTTTCCGATGGGATGATTTTGAAAAAAATCAGGGCATCGGGAAATTTGCTCTGGGCGGTAGATGCTATCGGCGGAAGTCTCCTTACTTTAAAGGATACGGCTATTAGAAATGTTGAACTGTTAAGTCCAGCCAGCGGCTCTCCCGGGATGGAAATTAGAAATATCAGTTTAGTCTGGCGAGCGATTGAAGGGGTTACAGGGTACCGCTGGCAGATAAACACGGAAAACGATTTTACCGAAGTGCCGGATAGCTGGCAGGGGGTTGTACAATCTAATTCCGTGCGGCTACCCGCTCTCCAGCCAGATACAACCTATTTCTGGCGTGTCCGCTCGGAGAGCCCGGTAGAAGGTCCATGGTCTGAGAGGTGGTCCTTTACCACTCTCCTGACAGCCGAACCACAGGCTCCCAGGCTCACCGCGCCGGCTGCTGCCGCCGAAAATGTTCCGATAACGCCGGTTTTTCAGTGGTCGGCTTTCGCCGGTGCCGATAAGTATGAAATCATGGTGGCTGAAGACAATTCTTTTGATTCCCCGGTGATCTTAAAGACCGGCAGTAATGCCATTCCTTCAACGGCCTGGAAATCGGATGTCATGCTGGAATACGGCAGGACCTATTACTGGAAAGTCAGGGCAGTTAATCCGGCTTCTTTCAGTGCCTGGAGTCCCGTTAACGCCTTTACCACCATGGCTCAAAGGTCACCGGTGGCTACCATCACGGTTACGCAATTTCCCGTCATTTTGCCTGGCGGTGGTTCTCTGGCTCCAACCGTCACAGTTACTCCTTCTCCTGCCTCAGATGTGACAGCCGATTCCACCCTGAGATTAATTTATATATTACTGGGCGTGCTGATGGCATTGCTGGTAGTCCTCGCCATCGTGGTACTCTACCTGGTCAGGTTATTCAGGCGTCGGTATCTTTAACCTTTCGGGTTAGCGTTCTGCGGAAGCTCCCCGTTATGCGGAGAATCTTTCATTATTAACAGGGTGAATTCAAGTCTGTTTCGGACACCTGTCTTGCGGTAGGTGTTGCGTAAATGGCTCTTGAGAGTATTCGAGGAAATTACCAGCTTTTCCCTTATATCTTCAATACCGGCTCCGGTCATTAAAAGGGTGGCGATCTCCAGTTCTCGAGGCGTCAGGCTTGCTCTTTGAGAAAGCTCTGCCAGGGATATTGAGCGGGAGTTCTGGCTTAATGAGGAACTCAGTCTTGGCGTGTCTTTGAACTTAGTGATAAATGCCAGCGACACAAGTGAGAATAGACCTGCCAGACTAACAATCAAAGTCTCTGAACCGCTGGCAAGTATACCAATCTTCTCACCAAGGAGTACTCCGATCGTGATGGCCAGGATATTGGTGCCAATGATTATACTGTATACGAGAGGGGCATTTCGGCGGGAAGATAAGTCAGCAACAATTACCCAGGTGAAAGTATCTAGAAATGCATAACCGCCAACTAGGAAAGTCTGGATTGCGATATATTGTAGAAGGCTTCTCAATAACCCCACAGACATGAATCCGATCCCAACCGCGATTGCACCCAGTATAGCTGTAATGCGCCGGCTGCTGATATCGATAAGTGAACCGGCAAGGAAGAGCAGGATAATGTATGGTAAAAGTGCGTAATAACTCAGGATATTTGGCGGGGGGAGGTCAGGCTTCCTACCACATGATACATCATACCCCCAACAGCGTATATGGAAAGTATAAAAGGCAAAACCTGCCAGAACCTTAAAGAACTTATCTTCGTTTTAAATTTCATTCCAATCGCTTCGTTTTGTTCCGTGCGTCTTGTCAGGTTTTGATAAAGCATAAGTGCTGGCATAGCAGCAGTGAATAAACCGCTGGTTATCAGCATCAACCTGGTATCCATTATCCGGGTTCCGGTGATGGCAAAGTACAGGATCAAATTGGCTATCACGGCACCCAGGATAAAAGTGCGACCCCTCTGGTAGAAAGCGACTGAATTAGCAAAAGTGGTCCCCCAGCTTATCACTACCAGCCCGGAAAAGAAACCCATGATTGCGAAATACAATTGCCAGGTTTCAGAAGACAGATTCTCTAGCAGCAGCGAGATCACAAGACAGGCAATAGCTCCCAGAGAGAACCAGTGGGTGAATCGCTTGAAGAAGTAACCCGAAATTCCTCCAGTAGCAAGTCCCAGGAAATGACTGAGAAGAAAAGTTACTGTTAGCTTGATAGGGTTTACCCCGGAGCTCTGGACCAGACATCCAAATAAGGGACCCTGCATCGGGAAGGAGAGAAGCCAGCCGAAAAAAAGACCTATACTCGTGATCAATGGCCAGTACCGGTGGAAAGCATCTCCATACCTGTTTAATTCTCCTATAAATCCAAAGTCCCTTCTATTCTCTGATCTGAGGCTGGAATTCATTATTTTGTCGTTACCCGGTTAGATTTAATACTGAAAAATCACCGCCAGAGGCGAGTCTGATTCACCCCCGGGGGTGATGTAAAACCTCCTGATTTCGCGCAATCCTAAGTATAGCCTCTTCAAATGAGTCGGTCAAATGCTTTCAGGAAATAACTATAAAAAATAAATACGGGGGAGGAAATTCATGGTTAATTGTTTCACAGCGAATAGGATTTTCAAGTTTTCAACAGGCTTATTCTTATTTATCATGACAATTTTAGCCATGATAATCAGCCCATCAGTAACTCAAGCTGATGAATGGAATACCTATCAGGTAACTGCCAGTAATGGCAGTAATGCCAATATAGATGTAGATATAGATTCAAACGGTATACTGCATGCAGTTTATGAAAGAAATGGTAATATTTATTATAAATCCGGATTGGGTAATGAAGAATTGGTGGCGCCGGGAAGGCGTCCGGCGGTAGCAGCAGGGCCAGATGGCATTCCTCAGGTAGTCTTCATTGGGCTTTCAGGAGGTAACTACTATACTACCCGGGCTGGAGGAGTCTGGCAAACTCCCATTAATCTCTCCCAGGGGAGTAGCGAAATAGATATAGATGTGGATAGCAATAACAGGGCACATATTGTCCTTGTTGCTGATATGCTGGGAGATCATTATGTGGATATTGTATATGTTAATAACACAGGTGGAGCATTTTCGGCGGAAGTGATCTGGAACGGCTGGTATTGGTATGATGGCGGCGGCAGGACGGGCAGGTATTACGATAATCCCCGCGTCAGGGTGGATAGCACAGGCGCTTACCACATTATTGCCAGTCATCACGCTGTTGACGGTGCGCCGGGTTGGACCGAACATGCGTATTACGTAGTTTATAAAACCAGTGCCGGCGGCGGCATCGAGTCAAGTTCTCCTTATAGAGGCAATGTTGAAGTTGTCTTGCCTTACAATGCTTTAGCCTTTGCTTCGGACAATGATGCCAGGATAATCTACAGCCAGAATGGAACTGTATATTACGCCAGTCCCGGTTCAGGTTCGTGGACTGAAACTTCTCTCGGAGCACTCTCTCAACCTGCTATTAATTCTGCGGGTGTAAATACAGGATTGGCTTATGTCAGTGACTCAAATGTCATGTATATGGTTGACTCCGGAACAGGATTTGGTTCTCCACTCATAATCGATGCGGGCTTTAGTCCCGTGGTCGCTCTGGGCTCAACTTTTATTTATTATCTTAAATCCGATGGTTCATATGACCAGGTCTTCCTAAAAACCGACACGACGCTTGAATCCGCTCCCTCAGTCACTCAGGATCCAGAAAACCAGGCTATAACTTATGGTAACAATGCTGTATTCACGGCGGGAGCCTCAGGAATGCCTGCGCCTGATGTCCAGTGGCAGATGAGCACTGATGGCGGTTTGACTTTTGAGAACATCGAGGGGGAAACTACCAACACTCTCACTATCATCCGACCGCCCGTTACATTTAGCGGCAGGCAATTCAGAGCCGTTTTTACCAATAGCCTTGGCAGCGATACCACTGCTGCAGCCACGCTTACAGTTGACCCGGCAAATGTCACCCCGGTTATTACAGTTAAAGATAAAGTGTATGATGGAACAACGGATGCTGAGATTGATTCGGAAACGCTCACTGGAGTTATAGGTAGCGACGATGTAAGCCTTACTGGTGGCACCGCTTCTTTTTTCGATAAGAATGCTGGTAATGGCAAAACGGTAATTATCACCGGTTTCAGTCTCAGTGGCATTGATGCAGTAAATTATCGTCTGTCATCGAATTCTGTCACTGTTGTGGCAAATATACTTCCGGCAATTTTAAACCCGGAAATTACTGTAAATGACAAAACTTACGATGGAACAACTGCGGCAGAGATCATTAGCCGGTCACTTACAGGAATTATCGGTGACGATGATGTCATTCTCTCAGGTGGTACAGCCTTTTTTGCCGATAAAAATGCTGGCTCCGGGAAAATTGTGGAAATCTCCGGACTCACCCTTTCCGGAGATGATTCTGTGAACTACGTGCTAAGTTCTAGTTCTTACACTACCACTGCTGATATTACGCCGTTGGCTATAACCGTAACCGCCGTTAGTGATAGCAAGGTCTATGATGGAACGACGGTCTCAACTGGAATCCCTTTGGTATCCAGAGACCTGTGTTTGGGAGATGCTCCAGATTTTAGCCAGAGGTTTAATACCAAACATGTGGGAACGGGTAAACAACTAATTCCTTACGGTCAAGTTAATGACGGAAACGGCGGGGCAAATTACCAAATAACTTTTATTGAAAATTCTGATGGTGGTATTACTCCAAGGCCAGTTACTATCAAGGCGACAGGTGCAGTAAAAATCTATGATGGCACCATTGCATCTCTCGCAAATCCTGTTATTACGAGCGGAAGTCTGGCAGAAGGTGATTCAGCGGAATTTTATCAGACGTACGATGATAGGAATATCGGCACGGGGAAAATGCTTACCCCAGCCGGGAGTGTAGATGATGGTAATAACGGACTTAATTACGATCTGACTTTCGAATCCGTTTCTGACGGTGTGATTACTCCCCGTCTTATTTCCGTAACATCTACTGCAGATATCAAAACCTATGATGGAACTATTGCGTCAACAGCTATTCCTGACTTGACCAGTGGGACTTTGGCCGAAGGCGATACTCCAGATTTCAGCCAGTCGTTCGATAGTCCAGATGCAGGTACTGGAAAATTATTGACTCCGGCAGGCTCTGTAAATGACGGAAACGGCGGGCTGAATTACCAGATCACATTCATTGCCACAAATAGCGGGCAGATTAATCCTCGGCCGATAGCGGTAAGAGCAGATACTCAAACCAAGGTCTACGGTGAGGTTGATCCTGAGTTTACATATCAGGTAATTGAAGGCACGCTGGTTAACGGTGATGCATTTACCGGCGAACTTGACCGGGAACCAGGTGAAGACGTGGGAAGCTATCGAATTAATCAGGGTACTCTGGCACTTAATGCCAACTATACTCTGAGCTTTACAGGATCAGATCTCAGGGTTCTTGCGCGTCCGATCGTCATTTCAGCCGATGAAAAAAGCAAGGTATACGGCGATGCAGACCCTGAACTAACTTACAGCATTAGCAGTGGCTCGCTGGCATTTTCAGATAGCGTGACCGGTGTACTCACCCGTGATCCGGGTGAGAATGTTGGCAACTATTCTATTAACCGTGGCACTCTGTCAGTAAATGCAAATTATGAGTTAACGTTTGTTGGAGCGACCTTCAGAGTAACGCCGCGCCCGGTTACGGTCAAAGCAGACCCACAGACTAAAGTTTATGGTGATGCCGATCCGGAACTAACTTACACCATCACCGAAGGCTCGCTGGTGAACGGGGACACCTTTACCGGTAGTCTGACGCGCGTACCGGGCGAGAATTGCGGAGAATATCGGATCGGTCTAGGTAGCTTGTCCCTAGGTTCAAATTATATCCTCAATTTTACCGAAGAATATCTGACCATCACTCCGAGGGCTATTACCGTCACCGCAGTTACCAGTATCAAAATCTATGACGGCACAACCAGTTCATCTCAAATTCCAGAAATCACCAGCGGCAGTTTGGCTTTTGACGATACTGCCATGTTCATTCAAACATTTGATACTAAAGATGTCGGAACGAATAAAACCCTTACTCCTTCAGGTAGAGTAAATGACGGTAACAACGGCAATAATTATACTTATACCTTCATCTCGATTCATACAGGTGTGATTAACAAAGCTACCCCCATTATCATCTGGTCCAACCCTGATGATATTTCCTATGGTACTCCTCTGAGCGATACACAGCTTAATGCCACTGCTAGCGTGCCCGGTAATTTCATTTACAACCCCTCAGCCGGCACTATCCTGAACCCGGGAATATATACTCTGAATGTCAACTTCACCCCGGAGGATGAAGAAAATTATAATTCTGCTGATAAAGAAGTAACAATTGAAGTAAATAAAGCTTTGCCTCAAATTGTATTAACTTCTTCTCTTAATCCATCTTTAACCGGCCAGTTGATTAGGTTTACTGTTACTTTAAGTTCACCAGTGGGTTACCCGAGCGGAACAGTTACCTTCAAAGATGGAAATACAATACTTGGTATTCAACCTTTGAATCATACTGGTCAGGCGATCTTTACCATAAACACCTTAACTGCAGGCTCCCACTCCATTACAGTGGAATATAGTGGGGATCAATATTTCTCATCGATTAACTCTACTGCTTTAAATCAGGTTGTAACATCACCGAATACTGGTGGAATGGTTCCTGCTCCAATTTTTAGAACAGTCTCTCTAATTGGAATTACATCACCTTTAAACTTACTGATAGATGACTCAGGCAATATTCAGGAGACTGCTCAAATTCAATCTCTGGACGGGAAAGTAATCATTGGCATTGGTGCCGGGACTCGTCTTCAGAATTACAATGGCACTGCAATCACCAGCCTTAGCCTGAGCCCTATTAATTCGCTTTTGAGTCCTCCCCCAGGGAATGTCCTGATATATGCCTGTAAATTCGGGCCTGAAGGGGCTCGTTTCAATCCGGCTTTGACCATTACTACCAGGTATGATCTGTCGAGCTTACCGGCTGGCGTCAATGAGAAAGACCTGTATATAGCTTACTTTGACGGGGAAAAATGGAACATGCTGGACAGTAAAATCGATACTGTGAATAAGACTGTTTCGGCCGGAATAGCCCACTTCAGTATTTATTGTGTCCTGGGAAAAATCTCTTCCCCGCTAGAGCCATCCCCTTCAATAATGCCGGCGCCGTCTCCTTCTCAGAATCCTGTGGTTTCCCCTGCTCAAACCATAACGCCCAGACCGCAACCAGAAGCAATGCAAAATACACCGACCGCCAGCACGTCTGCATCATCAGGAGGTTCTCAATCCAGTGCTCCGGTTTCGACGGCTGAAGCAACTCAGGAGAAACCTGCTTCTTCCAGTAGCCTGCCAATGATTATTGGAATAATTGCAGTAATGGTAGCAATCCTCGTGGTATTGATCATTATTCTTAGAAGGGCTAAAACCAGATAAAAAGAGTGGTTTTTAAGATATAAAATCATGTACCCTGGAAGTTCAATCTTGATGATGAATAATTCCAGGGTACACTTTATTTTGCGCTGATCAGAATCCTTCAGATTGATATGACCAAGGGAGGCGCGGGTCAGGCTTCATGTTTGACTAATACGAAAAATCATTTTAACATTATGGTTAAGCAAGGAGAACGGCGATGTGGATGGCAGTTGCCTGTATTTTAATTGCTTATTTGATTGGTTCGATCTCATCTGCATATATCGTCTCACGCCTGTTCGGGTATCCGGATATCCTAGCGGAGAGGGACGGCAGAATCAGCGCCGCAACAGTTTTCCGCAAAGCCGGATTTTTTCCTTTTATACTGGTGGTGGTCATGGATATCAGCCTGGCGGTATCTGCGGTCACCGTTGCCAGGATCTTAACCGGTTCCAGGGATATGATGATGCTGGCTGGACTGGCTGCAGTCGCAGGACATAACTGGTCGCTCTTCCTCCGTTTCAGGGGAGGGCTGGGTGCTACCGCAATTTGTGGTGCACTTGGTGCAGTGGTTTATCCTCAGCTTGTCTGGGGACTGGGTGCCGCCGGCTTGATTTTCCTCTTAACTTTGAGACCCGGTATAAGCACTATTGGTGGTATAATCACCACTTCAGCAGCACTGCTGATTCAGAGTGGTTTTGGCTTTATCGCCCTTTTTCCACTGGCTTTGATGGGCTTGATGCTGGGAAAACGGGCTCAGGTTTTCCGTTCAGCCAGGGTTGCCGTTCGATCAAAGATAATCTCCCGAGCGAGTGGTTAAAAGTCTCTCTTCGTTTGAGCTCAGGCAGAATTGCCGTTAAGTTGTCCCGCCTCAGACCAGCAAATACTGGACGGATCTGAATCTTTACTTTTCCGACTGTACTTGCTTTAATTAGGGCGAGTTTAAAACAGGATAACAATGAATGAGTGGAGAAATTCTGGCAATCATCATACTGGGCATCGCCGTAATTGTACTTATTCTAGTATTAATATTCAGGAGAACTCAGGATTATTCACAGGCTTTCTTTTTATTGCAGCAAAGAATTGGTCAGGTAGAAGAGCAGGTAAGGAAAGGATTGGAAGAAGGCAACCGTAGCCTGACTGAAAGGTTCGAGAATTCTTTAAGGGTCATCGGGGAAATCAAAAAGACCATCGGAAGTCTGGAAGAAACCAACAAGCAGATGCTGGCTATCAGCAAAGATATCGCCAGTGTACAGGATTTACTGCGCCCTCCACAGATCAGGGGTTATCTGGGAGAACTCACGCTCTCAAACATTTTGCGCGAAATATTGCCCCGCCAGCATTTTGAGGAACAGTACAGGTTTAAAAACGGATCAATTGTTGACGCTATCATTAAAATCGGCGACCGGATTGTTCCGGTTGATGCAAAATTCCCGCTGGATAGTTTTGGAAGATTTATTTCATGCACAGATGAAAAAGAAAAATCTGGCCATCTGAGGGAATTTTGCCGCAGCGTAAAGAACAAAATTGACGATATTTCGGCAAAATACATCATTCCGGATGAATTAACCTTTGATTTTGCTTTGATGTATATCCCGTCCGAAAACGTTTATTACCAGACGATTTTAAAAGAAGAACTGATACTGGACGGTAAAAGTATTGCTGAATATGCCCTGGAAAAACATGTGGTGATTGTATCTCCCAACAGTTTATATGCCTATTTACGTGTGATTTGTCTGGGTCTTAGAGGAATGCAGTTCGAAAATAATGTCCGGCGGATAATTGATGATTATAACCGGTTGAACAAAGAGCTGGAAAAATTTGAAAAAGTATTTTCCACTTTAGGTTCTCATATCAACCACGCCAGTGCTACTTTCGATAGTGCTGCAAAGCAATTGAATCTTATAGCGGGTAAGCTGGCGATGGCAGGAGAGTCTTCTCAGTTCCTCGAGGACGGAACGGATCGGCGTGCATGAGATAAAATTATTTAGGAGGTTGTGATGACAACTGAGAAATTTACGGTTTCTGGCGATGAACTGGTGGCCAGGGTCAAGAAGCTGATCCATGAGGGCAATATCCGGCGGGTAAAGGTTATTCAGGGAGGCAGGACGATACTGGAGATTCCACTAACCATCGGCGCTCCTGCTGCTGCAATCGGCATCATGGTCGCACCGGTACTCGCGGCTCTGGGAGCTTTTGCGGCACTGGTGACCGAGTGCACCATCGAAGTGGAAAAAGTTGAAAAACCCGAGCAGAAAAGCGAATAAGGCGTATCTATCGGAGCGGTTTTAGGAAGATAATTGGGTTAAAACAGGGTATAAAAATTGCCTGCCAGGTATGAATACAGGAATAATCATTGGATTGGTGGCTAGTAGCACACGCAACGAAATTATCCTGTGATACAATGATAATAGTCAGGTTTCAGGGGATGGGTGGGAGATAGCTGCCTGTGACGATAGAATGGCTCCGTGACCTCATTATTATTATCTCTGGTATAATTTCAATCATTGTCATAATTGGACTGCTGGTAGTTTTTTTCATCAGTTATTTCAAGGTCAGGAGAGCCATCCGGCGGACAGCCAGGATTTTCAAGACCATTAACGGGTATATTGTTTTTTTGAGAAATGTAGCCAGAGGTTTTAACAGGGTCACAGCGATATTCAAAAATGGAGGTGGTTGAGATGGGTGGTGAGGCAAATTCTTCACGGAGTTCTGCAGTAGGAGGCTTTTTCCTGGGTATGCTGGTGGGCGCGGTTGTAGGGGGAGTTACAGCGCTATTGTTTGCGCCCAAAAGCGGCGCTGAAACCAGGGAAATGCTGAAGAAAAGACTTGTCAAAATGAAAGAGGAGGCGCAGGCTGAAGCCGCCAGAACACAGGAGGCTGTGGAAGGAACATAGAGTCAATCTGTATTCCCGGAAAGTTTCTCAGAGCGTGCAATCTTTCTGCCCGGTTTATTCACAGGCGCATTAAACCTGCTCAATATAGCCTGAGTTTAAACCGGGCTATAATTACTGGCGCGGTTCTGTGAACTATATTTTCATACTTTGCTATAATGGTCATTATGGAAAATAAAAAAAGGCTTTTGCTTCTGATAGACGGGAGTGCACTGGTACACCGGGCTTTTCATGCGTTGCCACCCCTGACCGTAACCCGCACCGGCGAACCTGTGGGAGCGGTTTACGGGTTTGCCATGATGCTGATTAAGGCTATAAATGATTTAAAGCCTTCCCATTATGCGATTGCTTTTGATAAAAAAGCCCCTACTTTCAGACATCAATTATTTGAGGATTATAAGAAAAATCGCCCGGCTACTCCCGAAGATCTGGTAAGCCAGTTAAAGCGAGCCAGAGAAGTTGCCCGGGCATTTAATATTCCTGTGTTTGAACTTGAGGGCTATGAGGCGGATGATATTCTGGGTGCCCTCAGCGCACAGGCTGTCAGCCAGGGGATTGAAACCGTTATCCTCACCGGTGATGCGGATATGATGCAACTGGTATCTCCTCTGGTGAAGGTTTTTTATCCACGTGCAGGCGGTACCTTCAGCGACGCCGTACTGTACGATGAAGAGGGGGTGAGGCAGAGATATGGAGTTGATCCTCCGCTGATTGCCGATCTCAAGGCTCTAAAGGGTGATCCTTCAGACAATATCCCGGGTGTTCCCGGAGTTGGTGATAAGACCGCCCTGAAACTCGTCCAGCAATTTGGCAGCATAGAGAATCTGCTGGATCATCTGGAAGAAATAGAACCTGCCAAATTGCGTGACAGGATCAAAGAGAATGTGGAAGTGATCCGCAGAAGCAAGGAACTGGCGACCATTGTCAGGGATGTCCCGGTGGTGCTGGATATAGATGCGTGCTGCCAGGTTTCCCGTTATGATCGGAGCAGGGTTGTTGAGCTTTTCAGGGAACTGGGTTTTCACAGCCTCTTGCCCAAGTTACCTGAAACTGATTCTGCCTTGTCGATGGCAGCTTCTGAACAGATGCGAACCGAAATCACCGGGAGCACATACACTTTGATTGGTGATCTCGGTTCTCTGGAAGAACTGGTACAGGAGCTGGCTAAGCAGGATGCCATCGCAATTTTCACGGAAGGTACCAATCCATCACCGATGCAGGCTCAGATTTCGGGCATTGCTCTTTCGCCAAAAGAGAGTGAAGCATACTACATACCGGTTACTCCGGCAGGCTTGACCGACAGCCAGCAGGGTTTACAGGAAGTTGTTTCACGCATTAAACCCCTGATGGAAAGCGAATCGGTTGCCAAATACATTCATAATGGTAAATATGATATGATCCTTTTCGCCGAACAGGGGGTTAAATTAAAGAATCTGAATTTTGATACCATGCTGGCAGCCTATTTGCTCGGTGATAAATCCCTGAGTTTAAAGGATATTGTCTTTAATCGCATGGGAGTTGAAATAGGGTCTTGTTCCATCCCCGCCGGTACGCGGCAGATCTCCATGTTCCAGACTGATGCTGCCCAGATTTCCCGGTATGCCTGCATCTGTGCCGATATGACCGGCAGGTTAACCAACCTGTTGAAAAAGGAATTGAAGCAGCAGGAAGGTCTCTGGGATCTGTTTGAGAAGGTTGAGCTACCCCTCGTTTCTGTTCTGGCTTATATGGAGCGTTGCGGCGTATTGCTGGATACAGAGGTCTTGAAACAGATGTCCATTCGCCTGGGGGAACAGCTCGCACAGATCGAGCAAAAGATTTATGCCCAGGCAGGGGAAGAATTTAACATCAACTCACCACAGCAACTCGGCTTGATTCTTTTCGAAAAGTTGCATCTGCCCGGGAGGAAGATCAGAGGTAAATATTCTACTGAAGCATCTGTGCTGGAGGAATTGCGCGGATATGAGATTGTCAACGACATCCTTGAATACCGGCAGTTAATGAAGTTGAAATCCACATATATTGATGCTTTACCCTGTCTGATCAATCCAAAAACGGGCAGGCTCCACACGAATTTCAACCAGATGCGTACCACCACGGGGCGTCTCTCCTCGAGCGATCCCAATTTGCAGAATATCCCTGTGCGTGGTGAGCTTGGCCGGGAAATCCGCAGGGCCTTTATCGCTCCTCCTGGATCGCTCCTGATCGCGGGTGATTATTCCCAGATAGATTTAAGGGTGCTGGCTCATCTCTCACAGGATGAAAATTTGCTGCAGGCTTTCTGGGAGGACAAGGACATCCATGCTGCTACAGCAGCCCAGCTTTTTGGCGTGGATATCGCTCGGGTCACTCCCGAGATGCGCCGATTGGCTAAAACAGTAAATTTTGGCGTGATTTACGGCATGAGCGAATTCGGGCTGGAGCAGGCGACTGAATTAACCCGCGAAGAGGCGGGAAAGTTTATTACGGCGTATTTTGAAAAATATCCGGGAGTAAAGCGGTATCTGGAGGCTACCCGTGAACAGGCGCGCAAGCTGGGTTATGTGCAGACCATACTGGGTCACCGGCGCTACGTTCCTGAGGTAAATTCCCCCAACAGGGTAGTCCGCGAGGCGGCAGAAAGAATGGCGATCAATATGCCTGTGCAGGGATCTTCTTCGGATATCATCAAAGTTGCAATGATAAACCTGTACAGCGATTTGCAGGCACGGGGTTTAAAAAGCAAAATGATCCTGCAGGTTCATGATGAACTCATTTTCGAGGTACCGGAAGAAGAAGTTGCCCTGATGACGGGTTTGATCCGGGATCGCATGTCCACAGCAATTCGTCTCAGTGTGCCGGTAAAAGTGGATATCAAGTCCGGTCCCAACTGGGGAGCTATGGAGTGATATAATGCCTGAACTGCCAGAAGTTGAAACAACAATCTCAGAATTAAAACCGGAGGTTGAGGGGAAGCGAATCACCCGGGTCGAGATATTTTCTGAAAAACAGGTTGCAACCCCGCCTGTTGAGGAGTTCATTCAGGGCTTAGTCGGGCGCATGATAACCGGTCTGGAACGACGGGGGAAATACCTGATCTTCAGGCTGGATGATGGTAAAGTCCTGATCATCCATTTGAGGATGACCGGCTCACTGCTGATCAAACCGAAGGATGAAACGCCGGAAAAGGCAATCAGGGCGATGATCTTTCTGGATAACGGTAAAGCCATCCATTTCCGCGATATCCGCCGTTTTGGCAGGATGTGGCTGGTGAATGATGAAAGCGCGGTGGTAGGCAAATTGGGACCGGAACCACTTGACCCCGAATTTACCCCAGAACTTCTGAAAAGCATTATCAACGGACGGCGTACTCCAATTAAAAGCTTGCTCATGGATCAAAGCCTGATCGCCGGAATCGGCAACATGTATGCCGATGAGGCGCTTTTTTATGCCAGGATTCATCCCCTCCAGCCGGCGAACAGCTTGACCGCTGAAGAAATACAAAGATTGCATGCAGCAATACGGGAAGTCCTGCGGCTGGGAATACAAAACAGGGGAGCCAGCACTGATACTTACATCCGTCCGGCAGGCATCAAAGGAGGGGCACAATTGGAATTCCGTGTTGCCCATCAGAAAGGCAAAGCCTGCCCCGTTTGTGGCGGGCCGATAGAGAGGATTGTCGTTCAACAACGGGGAACCTTTTTCTGTCCCCGGTGCCAGCGTTTGAACTGATCAGATCGGAGTTGAAGTAGCAATTCGCATAAATCCGGGCAGCATATTCTGAACAAAGCCGAAACTGGTGATCAACCAGACTATTATTCCCGAATCATTCAGGGTATTAGCCAGCCACCCCCATACCGGATAAATGGTAATCACCAGTGTTAGCAACACAAATCCGATCGTTGCACCCAGCAGATTGAGTATCCCGCCGGTTAGGCGGAAAATAAATCCCCCGTTCCAGATTTTTTCCATGACCTTGCGGGGAATATAAAAAACGAAATGCAGTATAACACTGGCGAGCCCCAGCAAGATAAAGAAACTGATAAAGTTTTCCCAGTTCTCGCCGGGTAGAAAAGAGAGAATGGAAGCGAAACCCTGGAAAAACTTGCCGGCAATGGGAATGGCGATAATAAAGGATAGCAGGGAAAAGAAGCTCTTCACGGCTCCCTGCAATGTTCCTCCAACAAAACTGAAGAATAATACCAGACCGATAACAATGTTTATCAAAATCATATCTCTTTGCCTAGGCTGTACAGGTTCAGGATAAATCAGCAGAATTATATTACATTGTTTTCCTTAAGTCTATTTAATTCACTTCCGCTGATACCGAGCAACTCGTGGAAGACATAATCATTATCCTGCCCGATATCAGGTGCACTTCTGAGGTATTTCGCAGGGCTAACCAGAAATTTCAGAGGGCAGGCATCGGAAAGATTTTCACCCAGCAGCGGGTGTTCGATGCGGATGAAAAAATCTCTTGAGTTGAGCTGGGGATCGTCAGTTAAATCGGCAGCATTCTGAACTACCCCTGCGGGGATTCCTCTGGATTGCAAAAGCGACATGACGTATTCTGCATCTAGATTGCTGGTCCACCTCTGGATAAATTCATCGAGTACCAGCCTGTTTTGAACCCGGCGCTCCATTGAAGCGAAACTTTCATCTTCAGCCCAGGCAGGATAATCCAGCACCTGTTTAAATCTTTGCCATTCATCCTCTGAAGTGATCGCAATTGCGCACCATCTATCCTTTCCCCTGCACCGGTATATCCCATGGGGAGCGTATTTTGACGAACTGTTGCCTTCAGGGACTGGAGCGACACCATTGAGGGTATAACTTAAAATTTCATCGTAAAGGAAGGTGCAAATCGCTTCAGTTAACGATATATCAATATACTGCCCCTGACCAGTACTGCGACGGTATTCCAGTGCTCCCAGAATTGATAGGCTGGCATAGAGGGCAGCCACATGATCAGAGAGTGAGAAACCGATCCCGGAAGGAGGCTTCCCAGGATAAGTTGTCAGGTGAGTGATGCCGGAAAAAGCCTGAGCACTGGGACCGAATCCAGTGTAATCCTTCCAGGGACCTGAATGACCCATTAACGATAAACTGACCATGATAATGCGGGGATTAATTTTCTGCAGGTTCGGGTAGTCTAAACCCCAGTTTTCCATAACCCTCGGGCTGAAATTTTCTATCACAACGTCACTGATCTGGACGAGTCTTTTGACCAGTTCTATTCCCTCCGGCTTGTTCAGGTTCAACCTGATACCGAGTTTATTTCTATTCCAGTTATTATAGTAACCCCTGTTAAAGACACCCGTTTCCTCAGGCATGGGTGGCTGGATCTTGATTACCTGGGCTCCAAAATCTGCCAGCAACCTGGTAGCAAAGGGACCTGCCAGCACCCAGCTAAAATCAATGATGCGAATACCGTTCAATAACAGCCTCCTCTATAATGCCCGTCCACTCAACCTGCTGGATGTATTATAATGCTTTTAAGGTATTATTTCAGAGTGCCTGTTTACTGGCTAAATTTGATTTATACTGGCAGATTGTTGGAAAATAACATCAATATCGATAGATAGAAAGCTGAACGCAGATAATGTTTGTTGTAATGGAGTATAAATGAAATACAGGAAATTTGGCAAACTGGATTTTAATGTTTCTGTACTGGGTTTCGGAGTCATGCGGCTACCTTTTACCGGGGATAATTTTAAGAATGTGGTTGAAGATGAATCGATCAGGATGCTGCGCTATGCTATTGATCATGGCGTAAACTATCTTGATTCAGCTTATCTCTACCATGAAGGACGCAGTGAAGAAATCATCGGTAAAGCCCTCCAGGATGGCTACCGGCAAAAGGTTAAAATAGCCACCAAGATGCCCTGTGTGATGGTACAGAAATCTGAAGATTTTGAGCGTATTTTTAATGAACAGCTTCAGCGATTACAAACCGGGAAGATAGATTTTTATCTTGCGCATGGATTGAACAAAGAATCCTGGACAAAGATGAAGGAATTAAATTATCTTACCTGGGCTGAAAGCAAGGTAGCTGCCGGGCAAATTGGGTATCTTGGTTTTTCTTTCCATGATAAAACCGAGGTTTTAAAGGAAATTATTGATTATTATGACAATTGGACGTTTTGCCAGATTCAGTTCAATTATATGGATGTTAACCATCAGGCGGGTATACGCGGTCTGAGATATGCCGCCGAAAAGGGGCTGGCTGTGGTGGTGATGGAGCCGATCCGTGGTGGAAGATTGAGTAAACAACCACCGGCGGAAGTTGCCAGTCTGTGGGCAAGCGCCAGAATCAAGCGTACGCCGGCTGAATGGGCTTTGCTCTGGGTATGGGAACACCCGGAGGTTTCCGTAGCCCTCTCAGGTATGTCAAATATGCAACAATTAAGAGAGAACCTGGCTACCGCTGATAAAGCAGGACCTGGCACTTTGACCAGAGAGGATATGGCGTTGATAGACAGGGTTCGGCAGGCCTACCGCAAGCTCAGCCCGGTTCCATGCACTGGCTGCCGTTACTGTATGCCCTGCCCGAATGGTGTTGAAATTCCCCGTATTTTCGAGATGTATAATGATGCGGTTATGTACGATGATCCGGAGATGGCGAGGAGATTTTACGGCGGGCAGTTCGGCATAAAACCGGAACAAAAAGCCGACAGGTGTATTTCCTGTGAGCAGTGCGTGGAAAAATGCCCGCAAAAAATCCGGATTCCGGAGTGGTTGAAAAAGGCGCACGAGTACCTGACTGGTGGTAGCGGTACCTCCAGAACCTCCTGAGCAGAATTAATACTCCGAGACAGGTTCCGAGACCAGTTCACGCACAGCCCGGATTATCCGGTCCTTATCTGGAATAACATGCTTTTCCAGCGGAGGACTGAAGGGAATTGGTACTTCGAGCCCACAAATTCTTACCGGAGGAGACTTAAGTCTGGCGAACGTGCTTTTATCGGTGGTGACCAGTGAAACTATTTCAGCGGTGGCACCGCAGGTAGGACAGGCTTCGTCCACCACGATCAACCTGCCGGTTTTTCTGACCGAGGATTTGATCGTTTCGTGATCCAGAGGAACCAGAGTTCGCGGATCAATCACTTCCAGGGAAATCCCCGTTTTCTCAAGCTCCGTGGCTGCGGCTAGAGCCTCATAGACCATTTTAGCCAGGGCAACAACGGTTACATCTGATCCTTCTCGCCTGATATTTGCCTGTCCGAAAGGAATCGAGTAATCGTATTCGGGAACTTCTCCCTTCAGGTTACCGAAAGCGGTATGTTCAAAGGATATCACGGGGTTCGTGTCGTTAAAAGCCGTTCTAAAGAGTCCTTTGATATCATAGGGAGTGGTTGGCAATATAATCTTAAGCCCGGGTGCGTTCATATACATCGAATAGGGACTAATGGAGTGCTCGGCAGCAGCCGAAATCCCCGCTCCCACAGTCATGCGGTACAGGATGGGAAATTTTGCCTGACCACCGAACATGTAGGTGATTTTTGCGGCATGATTAATGAGCTGGTCCATGGCTACAAAGGCAAAGGTTGCCATACGGATATTCACCACGGTCCGAAAACCCGAACCAGCCAGTCCTATGGCCGCTCCGACAAAGCCGGATTCTGAAATAGGAGTCCCCCTGATCCTCTCTGCACCAAATTCCGCCTGTAAATCCAATGGAACATCTGTGGAGAGGTGTACAGTCTTTGGATTCCGGCGAAATTCTTCCTGTATCGCTTCAAGGGCAGCCTGATCATAGGTGATTTCTCTCATCAATATCTCCTGTCCGGGTTCATCAACCTGAATAGACATCCTCCAGGGCATCTTCGGGTTCTGGATAGGGACTCTCCAGAGCGAATTTAACAGCTTCTTCCACCTGAGTGGCGATCTTTGTCTCAATCTCCTGTATTTTCTCGACGGTTAATATGCCCTGATTAAGCAATCTGGATTGGAAAGCGGGAATGGGATCTTTCTTTTTCCAGCTTTCCAATTCCGCCTGCGGTCGCAGGTCGGGCAGGTAGTTGGATAGGAAATGCTTGTGCCAGCGGTAGGTCATGCATTCAAGAAAATAGGGGCCCTCTCCCTCTCGCAGGCGTGAAATCGCCTCGCCGGCAGCTTCATAGACTGCCAGTACGTCATTTCCATCAACAGATTGGTTGCGGATATGATAGGCTTCAGGTATGCGCGTAATTTCCTGAGCAGCCATCGCAGCTTTGTAGTGCGTGTTCACACCATACTGGTTGTTCTCACAGACAAACAACAACGGCAGTTTCCAGATACCTGCCAAATTCAGGGCTTCATGGAATTCGCCCTCATTACACGCGCCGTCTCCGAAGAATACAGCGACAACTTTATGCCGTTTTTCCAATTGGGAAGCCATGGCAGCGCCTACTGCAATAGGTAATCCTGCACCCACAATCCCGTCCGCACCCAGCATACCGATACTGAAATCGGCGATGTGCATCGAGCCGCCTTTACCCTTGCAATAGCCGGTCCTTTTCCCGTATATTTCTCCCATCATACGCCGCATGTCGGCACCTTTGGCAATGCAGTGTCCATGACCGCGGTGGTGGCTGACTAAGCGGTCCTCTTTATCCAGATGAGCGCAGACACCGGTGGCGATGGCTTCTTCCCCGATATAGGAATGTACAAAACCGGCAATATTACCGGCATAATACTCCCTGGCAACCCTTTCTTCAAAACGCCGGATAGTCAGCATGGTAGTGTATAGTCTGAGCATCTGCTCGCGGCTGATGTTCAAAATAATCCTCCTCGAACGATCGAATATATTACGCCTGCGATTCTATTGGGCATAATTATACTACGTTCTGCCTGTTTAAATAAAATAGTGTAAGCGTCCAATACATATTGGACTTTTTAGGGTCAGTGACGAACTTATCCAAATAATAGCGCAGTGGCGGTAATTTGCCAATCCCGCGGTGGGGTTTTTCCGTGTTATACCATAAGAGA